>PDWI01000946.1_pt1 | contig 47079 bp, 47 predicted proteins | sample 1430891 | NCBI WGS metagenome assembly PDWI01 (sample SAMN01162508, study PRJNA174530) | Oral metagenome, whole genome shotgun sequencing project. | biome: Marine environment; feature: Marine mammal; material: Swab sample of the gingival sulcus; isolation source: swab sample of gingival sulcus...
GCAACGGTTTGGGGGAACCGTTGCTTCTTAAAATAAAAGTTATTTTTTAATGGAGGTTATAAATAATAAATTATTTATAATTGATAATTACTATCAAAATCATTATAGCATATATCTATGGTTTGTCAAGTATAAAATGAAAATTATTTTCAAAAACTTGTTAATTTTTTATTTTTTATTTTTTATTTTTTATTTTTTATTCTTTCGGTAAAGAACATACATTATTAGACCGTAGACTAAAATTAGACTTAATCTATTTAAAGCTCTTGATGGGTCAAACTCTTTTTTAACAATCATATCTGATTCATTTTGTATGTAGGCAGTATACTTGTTGAAGTATGTTGATACATAATTTTCCAAGGTAGTAGAGGTGGTTTGGCTTTGTTTATTAGTATAATTTTCTAAAACCAAATTTTCTGCTCTGTAATATGGTGTTAGATAATTTTTCTTATATGAGAAAATAAATTTTAAATCTTCATCATCTATTTTTACATTTCCAGAAAAGAAAATAATTCGGTCACTATAGATGTTTTGATTTATATCTACCTTTAAGGTGTCAAATTTAGGACTTTTTTTCAAATCACCCAATACCATTCTTGCCTGAAACTCAACATCATTTCTTAAATCTGCCTCATCTATTCTATAGCCAGTTAGTGATAGAATAAAAATTACGATTATACCAAAGGCAAATATACCAAGTGCTATTTTATCATTTTTCTTTAAATTTAATATTTTATTTAACATTTTTTTGTCCTTTTATTTTATTAATATTAGACATTATATCATATATTCGTTTTATTTTATTTAAAAATATGAATAAGATATACTGACATTATATTTTGCTTTGTGCTATTATTAACTTGAACTTTGATTATAGGGAGGTTTTTATGAAAAAATCGTATAATGTGTTGATAATAATAAGTTTTTTTATCCTTATAGTTTCTACTTTGTACTCTTTAATTACTTTAAAAGAATATGAGAATACACTCTCTAGTTTGTTGAATGATAACAGCTCTAAAGTGTTAAAAATAAATACTTTGGAAAGTGAGCTTGAGATGGAAAGAACTCGTATGGAAGATATTAATAAAAATAATGAAAAGCTATCAAGTGAATTATCTGAGGTTTATTCTAGTATTAGTGAAGTGGAAAGTCGGTCGCAAGCTATTGGTAAAATAAATGAGGAAGAGGCAAATGATAGCAACAGTAAAGTAGGGTTCTTTTTTGCCAAAAAACCTAATACAAAAGGTTTTATAGCGGATGAAGTCTATGATTTAAACTCTGATGGAAATTTGGAAAAGGTTCACCTTATAAATTTGGATGCTCTTTATTTGCAAGTCGATGAAGAAGAAAAAGGCAGGATAGAGAGGGTGGAGCTAGGAAAGTTAGTTCTTGATGATGCCTACGACTTAAAGATTGAGATGAATAAAATGGGAAACATTTTGGTTTCGTATTATTATAAAGGAAATGGTTTGCCAGCAGGTAGGAGATTTTTGTACGTTTATTATTGGAATGAGGATGAGGGGCTAACTAAAGTTTGGGATGGTTCATTTTACTGTGAACATAGATATGAAAAAGGTAGAGTTGACTTTTTCTTAGATAATAAAAAGATTCAATCTGTGGATGTAAGTGAAAAACTTGCAAATTTAAACGAGTTTAAGAATAAAATTGCATATTATGTAGGTGATGATTTTAAAAATCCTAAAGCTGAAGATGTTTTTAAATTAAATTATGAATTTATTATGACTTCGCTAGATTTTGAAACAAAGGAAAATGAAATTTTAGTAAATGCAAGTTACTTGGCTCAAACGGATTTTCATAGAGCTGATAATTTTAATGTTGGAATTGTAAATACTAGATATAGAATTTTTGCCAAAGAAAAGAAATTTGTTTTCGAATAATTATTTTTTTTAAATTATATACACATAGTAAAATAAAAATATATAATATTGCAGGTGTTAAATGAAAAGAACGTTCAACACCTTATTTTTTACCATAAAATTGTATAAAATTATATTAAATAAGACTTGTGTATTTATACATAAAAAGTCAATAATTTTTTGTGAAAAATTACGGTTAAAAAAATATCATTATTTATTGAAACAATATATTGTGTGTGATAGAATAATTTTAACAAGATATAGTGTGCTTTGCTTATATATTTGAATATTATATGAAGAGATGTTTTTACAAAATGAGGAGGAATTATGAGATTTGTAAGAAAGAGAAATGGTGAAGTTTTTGAGTTTAATAAAATGAAGATTGCAAGAGCTATTTTCAAAGCTGCAAAGGCTTGCGGTGGAAATGATTTTGATATAGCGTTAGATATATGTGATGAAGTAATTTCTAAATTACCAGAAGAGGGGACTATAGATATTGAAACTATACAAGATACAGTTGAGAAAGTTCTTATCAAGAGAGGTCATGCTAAGACTGCTAAGAAGTACATACTTTATCGTCATAAGCGTACCAGTGCCAGGGGGAAAAATGCGCTCACAGGTGCAACTATTAATCTAGTAAATAAATATCTTGATGAGAGCGATTGGCAGGTAAAAGAGAATGCGAATGGCTCTGATAGATCTGTTATGGCACTGTATAATTATACTAGAGAAGAATTCGTAAAACTTTATTGGTTAAGTGAGATTTATCCTATTGAAGTTGCAAATGCACATGAAAAAGGTGATATGCACATACACGATTTAGGATTTTTATCACCATATTGTTCAGGTTGGGATTTATATCAGTTAATATGTGATGGTTTGAAAGGTTTAAGACAAAGCAGTGCACCGGCTAAACATTTTTCAACAATCTTAGGTCAGCTTGCAAACTCAATATTTGCGACTCAACAAGAAAATGCGGGTGCTCAAGCATTTAGTTCTTTTGACACTTATTTAGCGCCATTTATTTACTATGATAATTTATCTTTTGATGAGGTAAAAAGATATTTAAAATCCTTTATTTTTGAAATTAATATGCCTATGAGAATAGGTGGACAGGCACCTTTTTCAAATCTTACTTTTGATTTGTTCTGTCCAAATAATTTGAAGGATACTGCTGTTGTAATAGGCGGTAAGATGATGTATAAGACTTATGGAGATTTTCAAAATGAGATTGATATCATAAACAAGGCATTTGTTGAGTGTATGATGGAAGGTGATAGCGAAGGGCGTTTATTTAGCTTCCCAATCCCAACTTTAAATGTAACAGCTGATTTTGATTGGGAGAGCGAAGTTATTAAGGATTGGATGGAACTTACTGTTAAATTCGGCGTTCCTTATTTTGCAAACTTTGTAAATTCTGATTTGTCGCCTGATGATGCTAGAAGTATGTGTTGTAGACTTCGTCTTGATACAAGAGAATTAAGAAAAAAAGGTGGTGGACTCTTTGGTTCAAATCCACTTACAGGTAGTATTGGTGTTGTTACGATTAACTTGCCTAGAATAGGCTATTTAGCTGAAAATAAAGAAGACTTTTTCAAAAGACTTTCAAGGAATGTTGATATAGCAGTCGAGTCTCTAGAAATTAAAAGAAAAGAACTTGAAAGGTGGACTGAAGACGGATTATATCCTTATTGTAGAATATATTTAGAAAAAATCAAGGCTAAGACTGGGAAATATTGGTCAAATCACTTCTCAACTATTGGTATTGTGGGTATGAATGAATCTTTGATAAACTTTATGGGAGAAGATATTTCTACAAAAGAGGGAGTTCAATTTGCTAATGAAGTAATGGATTTTTTACGTGATAAGATGTCAAAAGTACAAGAGACTACTGGTAGTATGTATAATCTAGAGGCAACTCCAGCTGAATCAACTGCTTATAGATTGGCTTTAAAAGATAAAAGTCAATATCCTGACATTTTTGCGCAAGGTAATGATGAAGTTCCTTATTATACTAATTCTACTCAATTACCTGCCAAATATAGTGAAGATATGTTTGAAGTTATTGAACTTCAGGATGAACTTCAGGCTAAGTATACTGGTGGAACAGTTCTTCATCTTTACACTGCAGATAAGATTGAAGATTATAAGGTGATTAGCCATTTGGTTAAGAGTATTTTTGCTAAAAATAAACTTCCTTATGTTTCATACACACCTACATTTTCACATTGCAGTGAGCATGGTTATATAAAAGGTGAGCACTTCAACTGTCCTCATTGTGGAGCAGAGACTTTGGTTTATTCAAGAGTTGTTGGATACTATCGTCCATATCAGGCGTATAATACTGGTAAGAAGAAAGAGTATGAAGAGAGGATAAAATTTAAGCTATAATGAAAATAAGTGGATACAATAAGTGTTCATTTATAGACTATGAGGGTCATATTGCATCGGTTGTTTTTACATCTTCTTGTAATATGACCTGTCCTTATTGTTACAATAAGGAGTTGTTGGATTTAGAGACTCTAAGAGAAGATGATATATTTGAACATTTACTTAAAAGAAGAGGCGAATTGACAGGAGTTGTTATATGTGGTGGAGAGCCTAGTATGCATGCTGATTTGCCACGTTTTATCAGGAGAATAAAGGAACTGGGTTTTGATGTCAAACTAGATACGAATGGTAGCAATCCTGAGATGTTAAAGAAGCTAATTAAAGAGGAACTTATAGATTACATTGCTATGGATATTAAGGCAATAGCCGAAAAGTATAAAGATATGACAGGGCTATCTTTTGACAAGGTTTCTGAGAGTATTGATATTATAAGGAAATTTGGTAAATACGAGTTTAGAACCACAGCTTTTCCAAGTATTACACATGATGATTTTAGAAAGCTTTGTGAAATACACAAAGATGATAACTATTTTATACAACAGTACAAAGAAGTAAACGGAATAGAACTGAAACCATATACTAAGGAGTTTTTTGATAATTTGGTGGAGGAGTATGGGGTTAAGCTTAGAGGGTTTTAGTAGCTTATTCAAAAAATAAGTTTATAAGATATAAAAATTAGAAGCGGATAGTGCTTGTTAAAATGAGAGAGAGCATATAAAAAAGTAGTAAATTACGGTTTGCTACTTTTTTATATGTATATTAGAAATTCGCTTTTTTTATAAATATAAAAAGATTTAATAAAAACATTTATTAATTGAAGAAAAAATATTAATTTTTTTTAAAATATATTGTATTTAATAGGTATAACGTTTATTATAGATATGTGTAGTTATTATAGAATGTTTGAATTGTAGTTATTGAGGGATTTTAAGGTATATTATCTGAACGGAGGAAGTTATGATTGATTTTAATGAAGAGTTAAAAAAGTTTAGTGAAACACTTTTAATAGATAAGTTAGAAGATGAAGTTTATTCATATAAAAATAAGGATATTGTAGAGTTATTAGGCGAAATAATGGAAGAAATGACTGAAAAAGGGTGAGTCATGGTTGATAAAATAATAAATGAAAATGAAAATAAAGTTGGTTTAAAGATAATTATTTTGTCGGATAAAATGATGTTAAGAGCTCTTAAAAAGGCGAAGGTTGGCGAAATTTCATCTGCTATATCTGACTTGAATAATAGTGTTAGTTTAAATAAAAATAATTATAGGGCATATAATTTGCTTGGACTTTGTTATTATCAGATTGGTGAAATATCTATGGCTATAAAACAATGGATTATTTCTCAAAATATCGAATCTAAGGATAATGATGCAAGTAGATATTTAGACATGATAAATAAGAATAGTTCTAGATTTAATGCATTTGAAGATAGTGCGGTTAAGTATAATAAAGCTCTAAAATTATTGAATACGGACAGTGATGATATCGCAATTGTTAATTTAAAAAAGGCAATTAGTTTAAATAAAAACTTTGTTAATGCAAGACTGTTATTAGCGTTGACGTATTTTAATCTTGATAAAAAGTCAAATGCTATTAGGCAGTTGAAAGAAGTTTTACATATAGATAGTTCTAATGTTTTGGCTAGAAAATACTTAAAAGAGTTAAATGAGACAGAGGAATTAGTAGTTAAAGAAATTATTAGTAATACTAAAGAATCATTTAATTTAAGACCAAGACCTATTAGGAATGGCGTAAATATGGCTTTAAATAGGTTTGTTTCTGTGATGATTGGTGTTTTAATTGGTGGACTTGTTATATACTTTGCTATTGTTCCTGCTATTAAAGATGCTATGAATACTGAAATTGATAAAGAGAAAGCTAAGGTAGAAAGGTTAAATGATAGAGTTGATACATTGAAACTTAGCTTGGATGAGACCAATTCAAACTTAAAAGCTAAAGAAGCGGAGTTGCAAAGCAGAGAAGATAAGAGTGAAGAACTTAATTCTAAGATAATAGAGAGTAGAAAGTTGTTTAAGGTATTTGAAAACTATTATTTTGAAGAAAAGGATGAAAATAAAGCAGCTGATATTTTGATATCTATAAATGAAGATTTACTTGATGATGAGATGAAACAAGTGAGCGAGCGGGTAAAGGTGGAATTATTACCAAGCCTTGCATCAAAAGCTTATTTTGCAGCATATAAAGATTATACAAGAAATAATTTTGATGAAGCTATAAAGAAATTTGAAGAATCTTACAAGTATTATCAGAGTGGTGATATTGCAGAGAAAACTATATATTATATGGCTAGAGCCTACTATAAAAAACGAGAAAATGATGATGCTAAGAAGTATTTTGAAAAGCTAGTTAATGATTATCCTAATAGCTCATTAGTGGATGATTCACAATACTTTCTTAGAAGGCTTGAATAGGAGATAGAATGAATTATGAATTAAGAAATAGCAAGATAAGTGCTATTATTTCCACTTTTGGTGCGGAGTTAGTTGGACTTTACGATGATGATGGAAAAAACTATATATGGTCAGCAGATGAAAAGGTTTGGAAAAGACATGCACCAATATTATTTCCGATAATTGGTTCTTTATATGAAGGGAAATATAAGTATAGTGGTCAGGAGTATAGTATTTCTAAGCATGGTTTTATAAGAGATATGGAGGGTGAATTAGATTATTACGATAATAGTAGAATAAGCATAACATTTAAGAGTAATCAAGATACTTTAAAAATGTATCCCTTTAAATTTGAATTTACTGTTGTTTATGAGTTGAGTGCGGATGCTTTGGTTATTAAGTATCTAGTTAAAAATGTTGATGAAAAGGCAATGTATTTTGCGCTAGGTTTTCATCCTGGTTTTGCACTTCCTTTGAGTGAGGACACTAAATTTGAAGATTATACAGTAAACTTTGAATCAGAGTGTGATTTTGAGAGAGTTTTGATTAATATGAGTGGTTTGATTATTGGTGGAACGAGTGTTTTCAAAGAACATTCAATATCTCTAAATAGGGAGATGTTTCAAAAAGAGGCTATTATTCTTAAAAATGTTCCTAAGCATTTATCACTCTCGTCTGAAAAATTTACTACTAAGGTGGAATTTGATTTTCCAGATATGGAGTATTTGACTCTTTGGACTTTGCCTAATGATGATGCGGCTTATGTCTGTTTGGAACCATGGACTAGCCTTATTGGTAAAGAAGGAACTTTGATTGATATAGAAGATATAGAAAATATAGTAAAACTTGAACCAAATAGATTTTATAAAAATGAGCTTTATATAAAATTGGTGGAAAAATAAAGATTTTGTTGTTTTAAGGAGGTATAATGAAAATATTATTAGCATATAGTTCAAAAACAGGAAATACAAAAAAAGTTTGTGATGCTGTTTATAATGAGATAAAAGATAGTCATGAAGTTGATTATTTAAGTGTAAAAGAAGTGAAAAGTCATGATGGATATGATTTGGTCTTAGTTGGATACTGGGTTGATAAGGGCACGGCTAATAGAGAGGCGAGAAAGTTAATAACTGCTATACGAGATACTAAAGTTGGACTTATAGGTACGCTTGGGGCTGACCCAGAGAGTTTCCACGGCAAGAAGGTAATAGTTAATGTTGGTGAATTAGTTGATGGTAGCAATACTTACCATGGTACATTCTTATGTAGGGGTAAGGTAGCAGAAAAATTAATTAAGAGGCTTAAGTTTGCTCCTGTTCCAAAGCATATAAGAGAGCAGATGTATGAAGCTAGTATTAATTCTAGAGAGCCAAATGAAGAAGATTTAAATAACGCAAGAGCTTATATTAATAAAATAGTAAATAAGTAAAATGAAAAAGTACGAAAAGATATTCAATGATTTAATTGAAGAAATGAAAGATGGGAGTCTAAAAAAAGGTGACAGGCTTCCATCTATTCGTTTATTATCAAAAAAATATGATTGTAGCAAGTCAACTGTTATAAAGGCACTTAATGAACTAAGTTTGCAAAGCTATATTTATTCAGTAGAAAAAAGTGGATACTATGTTTTTAGAAATATAGATGAAAAAAGTGACGATGTAGATTTTGTTAGTTCATTGCCTGATAGTGCGGGATTTCCCTTCAATGACTTTAAAGCCTGTGTTAGTGAAACCATGGACTATAGGGAGAATTATCTTTTTGACTATAATTCTAAACTTCAAGGTTTGGGTGAATTAATAGATTCGTTTTATAATTTGATGAATTCATACAGTGTTTATGCAAAGAAAGAGCAGATTGTAGTCACTTCTGGTACACAACAAGCTTTGTATATACTTTCTGTAATGAAAATTGATGGTAATGATAGTATTTTAGTAGAGCAGCCCACATACAGCAGAATGAATGAGTTAATCAAAAATCTTGGGCTTAAATATGAAACTATTGAGCGTAGGGTAAGCGGAATAGATTTAAAGCGACTTGAGGAGATATTTAAGTCTGGAAAAATAAAGTTTTTTTATACCATGCCTAGACTTCACAATCCGCTTGGGGCAAACTATAGCAAGGAAGAAAAAAAGAGAATAGTTGAATTGGCTGCGCAGTATGATGTTTATTTGATAGAAGATGATTATATGGCTGATTTTGCACTTTCAGGAAATGCACCTCTTCATTATTATGATGTTAATGACAAGGTGGTTTATATTAAATCTTTTTCGTCTATAATTTTCCCTTCTCTAAGAATTGCCTCTGTGGTTTTACCTAAGACTCTGATTAAGGAGTTTTTAGTTTTAAAGAATGCTATGGATTATGATAGTAATTTATTGATTCAAAAGGCTCTAAGTACCTATATTGATAATGGTATGTTTGCTAAACATAGACAAAGGCAATTATCTCTTTATGAATCAAAGCATAGAAAATTAAAGGAAATATTAGATAAATCTGATGTAAAATATTATCTTATTTATGATACAAAGACTGTATTTCAGATTAAGGATGCTTCTAAAATTGCGCAATTAAAGAAAGTAATTGATGGAAGGTATAAGGTTGATTTTATTGAGGGGAATTATATTTCTAGATGTCCATATATATACGTTAAGATAGATGTGCGAAATATGAATGTCAAAGACATAGATAAGAATGTAAATGATTTACTTGCGGATTTAAAAGATTATATAGAATAGTAAGAATTAATTTAAACTTTTTTTATTTTTTATACATATAATAGATTTAATATTTATAAAAGAATATATGAGGAGATTCAAATGAAAAAGATGTTAGTAATACTTGGACTGGTAATGCTTTTTGTTAGTTGTTCAAGTGGAGAGAAGGCAGAAAAAAATCAAGGCTCAGAACTTAAGAATTCAGAGCTTAAAACTGAAGAAAAAAAGGCTGATGCAGATATAATTTTCGAACAAGTTAGTGGGGAAAAAGCTAAGGAATTAGTTGAGAATGAGGAAGCTATCTTAGTTGATGTTAGAACTAAAGAAGAATATGATAATGCTCATATTGATGGTGCCTTATTAGTTCCGCTTGGTGAGTTGAAGTCGCTTATAGTAGAGAAAGTTCCTGATAAAGATTCTGGTATTATTCTATATTGTAGGAGTGGTAACCGTTCAGGTAACGCTGCTAATATTTTAAAGAAAATGGGTTATACCAAGATATATGACATGGGTCCAATGACCGCTTGGAAGTAAAGAATAATTTTAAATATAAATTAGTAGGTATGTGAAAGTACCTGCTATTTTTTTGCAATTATTTAGTAGGTTTTTTCCACTTTAAGATGTGAAAGCTTAATTTAAGATTGGTATTTATTATGAAAATGTAAGCAAAATAAATTAATGATTATTTTTTGACAATATGACTTGAAATTGATAATGGTTATTGATATATTGTAATCGTTGATTACTATTGTTGTTAAGGAGTAATTATGAAGTATGAAAATGGTAAGGACACAAGGGATGAAATACTCAGTCAAGCTAGGAAATTATTTTTTAAAAAGGGGTTTAATAATACTGGTATAAGAGAAATAGCGCAGAGAGCTAATGTTACTTCAGGTGCCTTGTATAGGCATTTTAAAAGTAAAGAGGATATCCTTGATTGTATTATTTCTCCATATACGGATGATTGGCTTAGACAGTGCGAAACTATGCATAGAGAGTTTAACAAGGAAATTGAAAAAGCCCATTCTAAGGAAGAGATTAAAGCTTTGTTTGTTGGGGGTGAGGCAAGTTGGCTTTATAATTATATAAAGGAAAATGTGGATGTATGGGAGTTCGTTATTTTTAATAGTGAGGGTACTAAGTATAAGGATTTTTTTGATGATTATATAAGGTTAGAGTCTGAAATGAGCATTAAGTTGTTAAATAAATATGATTCAGATAAAAAGTATTTGCAAGTTGCCTCTGAAATCGAGATATACTACTTTATTAAAGGAATTTATAGGATGGCTCTTAGTCTGTTTGATAATAGTTTTGATGAGGGAAAAAGGCTTAATTTTTTAAAGTTGATTGAAGGTGTAAATAAATCTTTTTGGAAAAAGATTTTTATGATAGAAGATTAATAAAGTTTAGGTAAACTAAATCTGTAGAGATTTAAGTTCCTATTATTTTTAGAAAGGATGAATTATGGCTAACAAAAAACAAAAGATTGATGAATTTTCTGCTGTAAAAAGGGATATTGATAGTTTTTCTTATGAAGTCCCAGATGATATCCTCAATAAGGTAGAAAAACAGTTGGAAATTGAAAAAACGAGGGAGAAGATTACGAGTTCTACTCTTAGTAAGGAACTTTTAGCGGTAGCGCCAGAGAGGAAGAAAGCAATGAATTTTGCTATTGCGTTAGCAATGCTAGGAGAAGTCTTTAGTTTTGCGACTTATTTCTTTGCAGCGTATGGAACAATGTGGATATATAATTACGCAAAGACTGGTGTTGGTGATTTTAACAATTTAATAAAATATGCTAGTTTTTCGATTTTATCCATATTAGTTTATTTAGTTTTAACTGGGATAAGTACAAATCTATCTCATAGAACAGCCTTTGATATTTTATCAAAGCTAAGAATTACATTATTTGAAAAACTTTCAAAAGTTCCTATGGGTTATATGATTGAAAATCCGTTAGGTAAGATAAAGGTTACAATAATGGAAAAGACAGCTGAGTTAGAGGATTGGGTTGCCCATATAATGCCCGAATTACCTAGTAAGTTTTTACATCCACTGTTAGCAGGTATCGTTTTATTTGTTATTGACTGGAGAATTGGACTTTCTATACTTGCACCTGTGCCACTAATATTTTTAGGTATGGGAATGATGATGAATAAGTATAGAGCAAGAGGACTTATTTGGTCATGTGGATATGAAAATGTTGCAGATAGAAGTACTGAATATGTCAAAGGTATACCTGTAATTAAGGCGTTTTTACAAGAAGAAAAATCATATCAGCATTTTTCAGATGCAGTAAAATTTTATTATAATTCAACAATGGATTGGTGGAGGGTTAGTTGGCTAAGTATGGCTATAGTTATGGCGGCAGCTAGTTCACCATTAATACTTACCTTACCTTTAACATTTAGTCTTTATAGTAAGGGAGAAGTAACGGTATTTAACCTTATTTTAACTCTTGTTTTAGGTGTTGGTATACTTCCGCAGTTAGTTCAACTTATGATGAGTATGGATGTTTTTATGCTTGCTTCTAACGCATGGTTGGTCATAAGTGAATTACTACATATGAAAGAGCAAGCAAGACCTGATGAAAGGGTTGATTTTGCTAAGGAAGAGGGCGTAGAGTTTAAAGATGTTAATTTTTCATATGTAAATGGTGTTAAAGTCCTTGATGATGTTTCATTTAAAGCAAATGTGAATGAAGTAACTGCTCTAGTGGGACCTAGTGGAAGTGGTAAGAGTACAATTGCAAAGTTAATTTCTTCGTTCTGGGATGTTGATGAAGGAAAAATATTTGTGGGCGGAGTTGACATTAAAGACATATCATTTGAGCAACTTATGGAAGAAATATCCTACGTTTCACAAGATAACTTTTTATTTGATACATCAATAAAAGACAATATAAGACTTGCAAAACCAGATGCTAGTGATGAAGAGGTTATTGAGGTTGCTAAGATGGCAAACTGCCATGAATTCATTATGAGTTTACCAGACAAATACGAGACTAGAGTAGGTGATACTGGCGGCTTGCTTTCAGGTGGAGAAAGACAGAGAATAACTATTGCCAGGGCAATGCTTAAACCAGCTAGTATTATAGTTTTAGATGAGGCTACATCATATACAGATCCTGAGAATGAAGCTCTTATTCAAGAGGCTATTAGTAAACTTGTTAAAGGAAAGAGTCTAATCGTAGTCGCACATAGATTACATACAATAAGGCACGCTCAGAAGATAATTGTAGTTGATAAAGGTAGAATTGTGGGAAGTGGAAAACATGAGGACTTGCTAAATTCCTGTGATACTTATGCTAGCCTAAATAGGCAGTACGAAATGGAGGTGTAAGATGTTAGATTTTATAAAAAGATCAGTTCAAATGTCGGGTGAGCACAAGGGTAAAATGAGATGGGGGATGTTTTTCATATTCATTAAAGACTTTGCTTTATTGCTTACTTTTACAGCTATATATTTTGGAATTATGTGGATGGAGGAAATAGCTTATTCTAAAATTTGGACATTATTTTTAATCCTTTTTGCCTCTTTTATTTTTGGTTTTATTGCCAATTGGATTCAAAATATTTTTATAGCAGGTACATTTTTTACTATTTACAAAGATTATAGATTGAAAATAGGTGAAAAGCTTAAGAAGGCGCCGATGGGATACTTTAGTGAGCAGAGTCTTTCTAAAATTTTATCTTGCTTTACAAATGTAATTAAGAATTTGGAAAACCTATCGCAGTTGACTTTTGATTTTACTATATCAGGTATTAGTATTTCGTTTTTCATATTAATCGGTATGTTTTCTATGAACCTTAAAATGGGTGGCTTAGCGCTTGTCTTGGTTATAGTGTCGTGGTTAGTTATTAGTTTGCTTATTAAAAATATGAAAAAGTATGTTAAGCAAGAACATGAGGCGACTGTTAAATTTAGTGATGCTTTAGTTGACGGTATAAGAGGTGTTTCTGTACTTAGAAGTTTTCCAAATTTAGGAGAGAGAAAGGTTAAGCAAATTCATTCAGGTGTATACGATACTGCAGAGAGTTTGAGGTTAATTTATCAAAAAATGGAGCTTGTATTTACTGTATATTCAAGAATATATGTAACATTTCTTAATTTATCTAGTTTGGTGATGACGCTTTATGCTTGCAAGTTATATGTGAATAATGAAATTCAACTTGCACAGGCGTTAACACTATGTGTAGCTTCTTTTATGTTGTTTGGTGGACTTAGAAAACTAGAAAATGCAGCTGTTTTATTAGTTAAAAATCCTGCGAACTTAGATTATTTAAGTGAAGTTTTAGATATACCAAAAATAAGTGAAGGTGATATAGAAGAAGTTAATGAAAATAGCATAAGTTTTGAAAATGTAAGTTTTGCCTATGATAAAAAAGAGGTAATAAAGGATATGTCATTTGAGATAAAAGATGGCGAGGCATTAGCAATAGTAGGGCCTAGTGGAAGTGGTAAGACTACTATTATAAACCTTATTTCAAGATTTTATGATGTTGATAAAGGTAGCGTAAAGATAGGTGGAAACGATATAAAAGCATATAAGGTTGATGCCTTGTTAAAAGAGTTATCACTTGTTTTTCAAGATGTGTATTTATTTAATGACAGCATAAAAAATAATATTAAATTTGCAAATCCAAATGCTAGCAATGAAGAAATTATAGAAGCTTCTAAGAAGGCTATGTGTCATGAATTTATAATGGAAATGAAGGACGGATATGAGTCTGAAATTGGTGAGGGTGGTAGCACTTTATCTGGTGGTGAGAAGCAGAGAATATCTATTGCTAGAGCTTTGATAAAAGATGCTCCAATTATTCTTTTGGATGAGGCTACAAGTTCGGTAGACCCTGAGAATGAATATGAAATAATGAAGGCTATTAATGAACTTAAAAAGGGCAGAACAGTTATTTCTATAGCGCATAGGCTTTCAACGGTTAAAAATGCAGATAAAATACTTGTTATTGATGATGGAAGATTGGTTCAAGTTGGTAAGCATGAGGATTTATTAGCTCAAGAAGGTATATACAAAAAGTTTATTGAAGCTAGAGAAGAAGCTAGTAACTGGGAAATACTTAATTAAGATAGACAATTTAATTATATTATGGATAAATAGTACGTTCAAATTTGTAACGTACTATTTATTTTTTGAAAATCAACTGTATTTTATATTATTTTTTACTATTTTTTATAAAAAGTATATATTAATAATTTTTTTTGCCGATAAAAATACTGGAAAAACTATGTAATATGATAAGTCATAAAATAGGAGGTATATTTTATGAATAATAAAGCAGCTGAAGGTACAGTTCGGAAGAAAGGCGGAAAAAGGTCTATAGCAACTAGGATTGCTCTAATAATTGCGTGGGTGTTAATTGTAAGTTTTGTTTTATCCAATTTAGCATCAATGTATATAATAAAGAAAAATTTGATAACAATGCAAACAAGTTCACTTGCAGCTTATTCTAGTTCAAATACAAGTGCTTATGGAAAGTATTTTGCTTCCATAATAGATAGGATAGAGGACGTATCTGCAATATTGAATGTGCATGAGTCTTTTGATAATGTGGCTGTTCAGACTAAAATGCAGGAGATAAATAAGGACGGCGATTACTTGAATTTGTATTATGTTAAAAAGAATGCCGAAATGATTATTTTTGGGGATAAAATCGAAAAAACGGTAGCTAAGAATGTTAAATTCTTTGAGCCTTCTTTTAATGGTAATAAGCATATTACAGAGCCTTATATAGATGGAATAACAGGAAAGTCATGTATAAGTATAATTTGTCCTGTTAGGGATGAGAGTGGAGAAGTTCTTGGTTCTTTAGGTGTTGACTTAGAAACAGAAAAGTTGTCTGATTTTTTAAGTGATATTAAAGTAGGCGATTCTGGTTATTCTTATATTGTAAATAAAGATTTAATAGTGGTTGCCCATGATAAAAAGGATAGAATAGGTGTAGATTTAGGAGAGAGAGCAGAGAAAAACTCTGATTTACTACCTGTAATTGAAATAACCAATCAAGCTTTTGAAGAGGGACATTCCTTTGGTGACTATGTATTTAATGATAATTTAGTTTATACAGAAATGCGTGCTATTCCAAATACGAATTGGGTATTTGTAAGTGCTATATATAGAGATGAAATTAGCAATATGATTTATAGCTTGAATATCAGGATTGCAGTTATCGGAATAATTCTAGTGATTATAATGACATTTTTAGGTTCTCTTATTGGTAGAAAAGTGGTTGCACCATTTAAAATTATTAAAAGCACTATGGATAAACTATCTAAGTATGACCTTAATTTGCAAGAGGAGAGAAAAGCAGCTGTAAAATATATGAATCGTAGGGATGAAGTAGCTGAAATTCTAAATTCAATAGATGTAATGGTTAATCATTTAGTTGATATTGTAAGGAATGTTCAGGCATATGCTAACGATACTTCTGCAACTGCGCAGGAGCTAACAGCAACGGCTGAAAGTACAAATGATTTAGCTAAGGAAGTTGCTTCGGCAGTAGGAAATATTGCAGATGGTGCAAGTTCTCAGGCTCAAGATACGAGCGATGCAGCACAAAATATTGAATTAAATAGCGAATCTGTTAAGGAAATGATAAAAATCCTTGAGGAACTTAAGAAGGCAAATGATAATATTGACATAAGAAAAGATGAAGGTAAAGAAGCTCTTGAAGACTTAAGGAAATTGAGTGAGGAAAACAAGGAAGAGGCTATTATTATTAACGAAATTATACTTGGTACAAATGAAAGTGCTGAGAATATTTCTAAAGCATCAGAGATGATACAATCCATTGCAGACCAAACTAATTTATTGGCTTTAAACGCTGCTATAGAAGCGGCTAGGGCTGGCGAAGCTGGTAGAGGCTTTGCGGTTGTAGCGGATGAGATTAGAAAACTAGCTGAAGATTCTACAAAGTTTACTGACGAAATTAGACTTATAATCAATGAGCTAAAAGATAAGTCGCAAAATGCAGTTAGTAGAATGGAAAAAACAGCTAAAATTGTTGAAAAATCAGAGGTTCAAACTAAGTTTACTAGAGATAAATTTTATGAAATTGAAGAAGCGGTTAAGAGTAGTAAAATGATTCTAGATAAGGTTAGCTCAACTTCAAAAGAAGTCGAGGAGAAAAATAGTAGGATAATTGATGTAATTGAAGACTTATCAGCTATTGCTGAGGAAAATGCAGCAACAACTCAAGAAGCGAGTGCGAATGTAGATACACAGACTCAATCTATATATGAGATTTCAAGAGCGAGTGGTAATTTAGCGGTGATAGCTAATGACTTAAATAATGAAATTTCAAAATTTAATATTTAAAATGTGTATATCTAATTGATATAGAGGTGATGACGCTTATAAAAAAGCTGTCATCACCTTTTTTTGTCAATTTTATCAAAGGAATAATTACTATGGAAGTCATCGTTTAAATAATTTTTTATACTTTTTACAAAGCCAAAGTTTTTATTTTATTGTACGCGATTTACTTGCTAAATAGGTGCTTAAAATGATATTATATTAGTGTACAATTAAGGAGGAAATAATGGAAAGAATATATAATTTTTCGGCTGGACCATCTGTCTTGCCAGAGGAAGTTTTAAAAAAGGCAGCTAGTGAAATGCTTGTTTATGGTGATAGTGGAATGAGTGTTATGGAGATGAGTCACCGTTCAGCTGTTTATAAAGGAATAATAGATGAAGCAGAGGAGAATTTTAGAAGGATTTTAAATATACCTGATAATTATAAGGTTTTATTTTTACAAGGTGGTGCTTCAAGTCAATTTGCTATGATACCAATGAACTTGATGGTTGGAAGTAAAAAAGTCGATTTTATTGATACTGGAGCTTGGACTACGAAGGCTATAAAGGAAGCTAAATTATTTGGTGAAGTTAATGTTCTTGCATCTTCAAAGGATAAAAATTATTCTTATATACCAGATATTAATTCTATAAAATATTCTGATGATGCAGATTATTTGCATATCGTTTCTAATAATACAATTTATGGAACTGAATATAGTGAATTACCTAAGACGAAGCTTGATATTGTAGCAGATATGTCATCAAATATAATGTCAAAAGAGATAAATGTTAGCGATTATGCAGTTATTTTTGCTGGTGCTCAGAAGAATATTGGACCTGCGGGAGTAACTATCGTGATTATAAGGGAAGACTTAGTTGGAAAGGCTCCAGAGAGTGTACCTACAATGTTTAATTATGCGACTCACGTAAAGGCTGGTTCTATGTTTAATACACCGCCAACATATGGCATATATATGGCTGGATTAGTGTTTAAACACATCTTAAATTTAGGTGGAATTAAAGCGATTGAAGAGATAAATAAACAGAAGGCTGCCGTGCTATATGATTATTTAGATAACAGTGACTTGTTTAGTGGAACAGTTGAGAAAGAGTTTAGATCAAAGATGAATGTGCCTTTTGTTACTGGAAATGCAGATATTGACGCAAAGTTTATTGCAGAAGCGGCGAAACAAGGTTTTGTTAACCTAAAAGGTCACAGGTCAGTAGGTGGTATGAGAGCAAGCATTTATAATGCTATGCCAGTAGAAGGTGTAAAAGCTTTAGTTGAATTTATGAAAAAATTTGAATTGGCTAATAAGTAAGGAGAAATATGTATAAAATTAAGACTTTAAATAAAATCGATGCAAAGGGATTAGAAAGACTTGGAAAGGAATATGAAATTACCGAGAATGAAGCGGTCACTGGTATTATTCTTAGAAGTTATAAAATGCATGATTATGAATTTCCTAAGGAGCTTCGTTGTATAGCAAGAGCAGGTGCTGGCGTAAACAATATTCCTATAGAGAGATGTACTAAGAGTGGAATTGTTGTTTTTAATACACCAGGAGCAAATGCGAATGCAGTTAAGGAAATGACTTTGACTGGAATGCTTTTAGCTTGCAGAGATGTGATAGGAGCCATAGATTGGATAGAAAATGCTGATACAGCTGAACTTGGAGTAGCAAAAACTGTAGAAAAGAATAAATCTAATTTCAAAGGTGGAGAGTTGCTTGGTAAAACACTTGGTGTTATAGGTGCTGGTGCCATTGGCTATCAGGTAGCTAATATGGGTGTTAATCTTGGAATGGATGTTATTGTTTTTGACCCGTATTTATCTATAAATAGAGCTATTGATTTAGATACTAGTGTAAGAGTTGTAAAAGAAGAGGAAGAGCTCTTTGCAAACAGCGATTTTATAAGTATTCATGTTCCTTTATCTGATGCAACAAAGGGATATTTAGGTGAAGAAGCCTTTGAGAAGATGAAGGAAGGAGCGGTTCTTTTGAACTTTTCACGTGGTGGTCTTGTTGATGATGAGGCTTTGCTTAAGAATATTGAGAATGGCAAACTAAGTAAGTACGTTGTAGATTTTCCAAATGAAAATTTGCTAGGCAAAGATAAGGTTATATGTATTCCACATCTGGGAGCGTCTACTTTTGAGGCAGAAACAAATTGTGCGATTATGGCTGTTAATGAGTTAAAAGATTATTTGGAAAATGGAAATATTTTAAATAGTGTTAATTTTCCAAATTGTAGTTTGGGCTTAGCTGAAAAAGGAAAAAGACTTAGTATACTTTCTAGTGAGGAAAAAAGAGAGGCTATTGATTCTGTTATTTTTAATGCTGGCAAGACGATAAATAAATTTAATTCTGCGACTAAAAATTCTAATTTATACGCTTTGTATGACTTTGATGAAGAAGTGGATGATAAGATTGTAAAAGAGCTTTTAGAAAAAGATTTAATTATCAAGTGTAGAATAATATAGGAGGATGAAATGGCGGTAATTCGTGCTTTTAAGGCTGTGCTTCCAGCTGAGGGAAAACATAAAGATGTTGCAGCTTTGCCATATGATGTTTATAGTTCATTAGAGGCTAGAGATGTTGTAAAATATAATGATAAGTCCTTTTTAAATATTGATAGGGCAGAGGTTAAATTTCCATTGGGTACAAGCCCTTATGAAGATAAAGTTTATGCTAAGGCGAGGGAATTATTTGAAAATAACTTGGCTGATGGTACTTTTATTCAGAGGGAAAGTGATGAATTATATATTTATGAACTTATAATGAATGGTAGGAGTCAGGTTGGTTTAGTTGCTTGTGCAAGTGTTGATGACTACCAAAATGACATCATAAAGAAACACGAAAATACTAGGGCGGAAAAAGAAAAAGACAGGATAAGGCATGTGGATAGTTTAGATGCTAATACGGGGCCAATTTTTCTAACTTACAGAAATAATGTGACAGTAAGTTCTATAATAAATGATTATAGAATGAGTCATAAGACTATTTTCGATTTTGTGGCAGATGATGGTGTTACTCACAAAGGTTGGGTTATTAGTGAGAAAGATATAATAAATAGGATTATTGAACTTTTCGCTGATATGGATTACTTGTATATTGCGGATGGGCATCATAGGGCGGCTTCGGCGGTAAAGGTGGCAAATTTAAGACGTGATAGCAACAAGGACTATAGTGGTGATGAGGAGTTTAATTACTTTTTATCAGTTATTTTTCCCGATAGTGAACTGGAAATATTAGATTATAATAGGATTGTTAAGGATTTGAATGGAAACAGTTCAGAGGAATTTTTATCTAAGCTTGAAAAGTCGTTTATTATTACTAAGTCTAAGGATAGGGTTAAACCAGATAAGCCACATACTTTTGGAATGTATTTAGATTATAAGTGGTATAAGTTAGAGGCAAAACCTGAACTGTTTGAAGGGAAAGATGTCGTTGGTGTTTTAGATGTGTCAATTTTGCAAAAAAATGTTTTATCTAAGCTGTTAGGTATTGGTGACCCTAAGGTTGATAAGAGGATAGATTTTATTGGTGGTATTAGGGGATTAGGAGAGATTGAAAGGCGTTGTAAGGAAGACGATTTCGCCTTAGGTTTTTCTATGTATCCAACATCCATAGAAGAGCTTATGGATATTGCTGATAATTATAGATTAATGCCACCTAAGTCTACTTGGTTTGAACCAAAGCTTAGGAGTGGTTTATTTATTCACTTATTAAAATAAAAATATTTTTAAGGTTGGGGTTAATGCTCTTCCTTATATGTATAAAAACTTGGAGAAAAGATGAAGAATTATATTAGAAGAGATTTAGTTGATAAGAGAGGTCTTGTAGGAAAAGTACATAAAAAACCTCTTTTTTCTCATAGTAAATATGTGGTCGATGAAATTTCTAAAATAGTAATTGAGACCAATGCTTTTTCTATAAAAAGAAAGACTTGTTTAAAAAAGAAGATTGCAAAGAAACTGGAATGTAAATCGGAGAATTTACTTATATCAAGTGATGTTTGTATCTTGTTAGAAGGTGTATATAAGTTATTCTTAAATCCTTTAGATAAAGTTTTGATTCAAGTTCCTAGTATGTGTTCATATAGAGATAAGGCGGATTTTTTTCATGCAAAAGTTATAGATTATGAATTGTCTAGAGACTTTGTTACTGATTATAAATCGCTAAGGGAATATGTCGAAGTATACTCGCCAAAACTTCTTATAATAGATGATTTTGACCTTAAAAAAGGTGTTAAAAAGTTAGAAAAGTTTTTATCTAAAGTTGATTGCCCTGTTATTGTAGATGATAGGCATGGAGAATTTTTTGACTCAAAGTATAAGACTTTGATAAATAAATTTAAAAATTTGATTTTAATAAAATCATTTTATTATGCAAATAGTTCTGTTTCTTATATTGTGGCAGATAAAGAGCTTATTAATGCTATTAAGGAGCTAGGAAATTGTTTCAATATTAGCGATTATGATGTGACTGTATGCGAACTTGTGCTTGATGATTTAGATTATTATAAAGAAAAAATTGAGCAATTAGAGAAAGAAAGAGATTCTTTCCGAAAAAAATTGGAGAAAAACGAAAGTGTCAGCGAAGTAAAAGGTCTTTATAAAAATTATTTTTTGTTTAAATGCCAAGATGAGGGTTTTATTAAAAGCTTAGAAGAAAAAGGAATGAGCCTTGGACATTTTGGTAAGAATAAGAGGTTAAAGAATTATTATATTTTAGAAGTTCATATAGATGACTTTAATTAGTTTTTTTATCTATTTACTTTTATATTTGACTTCTGATATACTAAGAAGTAAGAAATAAATAGGTGTAAAAATTCTTATAAAGCAAGGCTTTTAATTTATTATAGAGGGAAAAAGATGAATAAGAAAATTCAGGAATTAAGAGAAATTATTACAAATATTACAGGAGAAAACTATGGGAAATATCTCATATCAGATATTGTTCTAAGTTATTTTGATATATATAAAAGCATAGATGATGGAGAAATATTAAATTCTTCAGAGATAAATGATATACGTAAGTTTGATTTAAAAAGCATAATCGATAAGGCTTTTAACACTGATAATGATGATGGGCTTGAGGGCTTGAGTTTAGAACTTATTTTAATGAAAAATGAGTATGCTAAATTAAGGTCTATTTATCAAAAATACAAGGTGGAATTAAGTATAATTTTGGATGCCTATAAGACTAAATTTGCGGTTATGGAAGAAGATAAGTTTGATGACTTAGATGATTTGATTGATTTGGTTGAAGACCATTTTAAGGCGATTTATAAAAACCATAATCTTGTAAAAGATAGCATGGATTATATTTATTTTATTTTGCCTAAGCGATACACAAAGGCAAAGCTACAAAATCAGTTAGAGGTAATACTAAATTTGATAAGTCTTGACAAATTAGAATATCCTAAACTTTTGGATATGACTATTAAAGACTCTAAACCTCTGTACAATTTGGATGAAAGCGATAGAATAGAAAGTGTTGAGAACTTTATTGAGCAGTTAAAGCTTTCTGTAAAGGAAAAAGAAGTAAGTTTTGAAGTCAAAAGAATTGAAGAAAAAGGATATGTTCTATATGATGCGATAGATAAAATAATTATTACTTTGGAGTCATATGATAGAATATTTAGTGCTATAAATTCGTATTTATTGATTTATGGAAAAGAGAGGATTGCTTATTATAAATATATTGACAGGCTATTTGATTTAGATGTCGAGGAACTGGGTGAAATATCTTATGAACACTATTCATTTTTTGAAAATATGATAGAGAACGATAGTTTAGCTTATAAAGATGATGAAATACTTAGGGTGATAGATGAAATGCTTGTTAATCACAAGGATTATGCTGATTTTTCTTCCAAACTATTTTTAGATTCTGCTAGTTTTGGCATACAAGTTGATAACGCGAGTGACTTGGCAAGTAAGATAAGTGACATAGTAATAGATAGAGCTGAGAATAAGGCTATACGAAGAATGAGAATGAATTTAGTCTTGTGTGAGTTGCCTAGAAATACTTATGATATTGTTATGTTTATTGAAGAAGTGAGATTCTTTTTAAAGAATGCTAGTGATAGTGAGTATGCTAACTTTAGGAATGAGTTTATAGAGTTTTACGAGCGAAATGTGGAATAATTAGATGAAGTTTATTAAAAATATATACTTTGATAAGAGTTTGGATAATTTAAAGACTAAGAATATAATTAGTGACTTAAAAAAGGGTGAATATCCTAGGAAATTTTATATAATTACCTTTGAAGGTACTGAGAACTATTTAGAAATTTATTCTGCTAGTGGTTTGAGAAAAGAGCTTAAGAATGGAAAAGAAGTCGTTCTTGTAGGAATTGCAAAAAGCAGGGAAAGTAGTAAAGACCTAGTTTCTTTGATAGTGGCGGAACAGTTATCTATAAATGGAAGAATTGATAAAATGGATTTGATTAGAGGAGCAAGATGAAGAAAATTATAACTTATTTACTTGCAATAATTTTGGCGTTAGCGACAATATTTTTTATCTTTGTTTCAAGTGTTGAAATAGCCACTTTAAATAAGACAGTTTTTTCTTATCACTTTAATAAGTCTGATATTATGTCAGATACCAAGATGTCGTATGATGACCTTATGAGAGCATCTGATAAGTTAATAAGATATATTAAAGATAAGGATGACGATTTGCTTATTGAAGCTGTTATTGGCGGTGAGACTAGGGAAGTTTTTAATCAAAGAGAAAAGCTTCATATGGTAGACGTGAAAAATTTATATCTTAGTGTTAGGTTGATAAAGCGAGTTTGTTTGTTTTTAATGCTTGCTCTACTTGTTTTGATTAGGAAAAATGAGATTTACAGGGCTATGATTAAGGCTACACTATATGTTATACCAGTTATATCAATTCTTATTGTAATACTTGGTACTATGTTTGCCCTTGACTTTAATACAAATTTTGTAAAGTTTCATTTGTTGTTTTTTGATAACGACCTTTGGATACTTGACCCTAATACGGATATTTTGATAAACATGGTTCCTGAGGCTTACTTTTACGGTGTAATTATGTTAATTGTAGGTCTTGTAATATCATTGATAGCATTGTTTATATATTTGTATTACAATATATATAAAAGGTTAAAAAGAGTATAATGTTAGCTATTTTATTTACGATATTAAAAATTTTATTATATATACTACTAGCTGTCATAGGTTTGGTCTTGCTGTTGATTTTAATAGTTCTATTTGTGCCTATTAGATACAATGTTAGAGGCTCTAAGTATGATGGTATTTCTGCTCTTGTGAAGATAAGTTATCTTTTGCATTTTATACGGGTGATAGCGGACTATGATGGAAATGTTGTTCATGTCAAAGTTAAGGTTTTGTTTTTTACTGTTTATAAAATGGAACAGATATTAAAGGATGAAACGAAAGAGGAGCTTCCAGAAGTCAAGCTTGATGATGGTGAGATGGATGTGGATGACTTGATTGAACTTTGGAATAGTGAAAAGGAAGCTGAAGCTAGAAAGCAAGAGAAGAAGGTAGAAACGAAATGTCCAAGTAAGGCAGTAGGAAAAAATGAAGAAAAACCTTTAGAAAAAGAGATAAAAGAGTCTAAGAAAACTGAAAATATAAAAAAAGAAGAAAAGATAGAGAATAAAAAGAGCAAGAAAAAGACTAGAAAAGGAAAGAAAGCAAAGCCTAAAAAGGAAGATAGTGCTTTTAATAAGCACTTAGAGAAGGCAAAAAGGATGTATGCTTTCTTAACACGAGAAGAAAATAAAGGTTTACTGAAGTTTGTATTTTATAAGCTTTGGAAGTTGCTTAAATCAATACTTCCAAAGAAGATTAATGGTGATTTTAGGTTTGGACTTGAAGAGCCTGACAAGACAGCTTATTTGGTAGGGGGCTTTAGTTTACTTTATCCATATACAAATGATAAATTTTCTTTGACACCAGAGTTCAATAAGGCTATAATAGAAGGAAGTTTGAATTTTAAAGGTAGAATTTGGATCGTAGAAATTTTGTATCATTTGGTGGTAATTGTTGCAGATAAGAGAGTTAGAAGACTAATTAAAATAGTTAAGGAATTAGCGTAGGAGGAAATATGGGTTCTGATTTTAGATTAAATGTAGAGGCGCTTTTAAAAGGTATGGAAGATTTCGTAAACACGAAAACGGTAGTGGGTGAGCCTATAACTGTAAATGATACAATTATTTTACCATTAGTAGATGTTTCTTTTGGAGTTGGTGCAGGAGCTTACGGTAGCAAAAAAGAAGGAAAAGATGGTCAAAGTGGTGGTGGAGCGTTAGGTGCTAAAATTTCACCAGCTGCGGTATTGGTAATTAAAGATGGAGTTGCTAGACTTGTAAACATCAAAAATCAGGATAGCCTTAGTAAGATAATTGATATGGCTCCAGATTTGATGGATAAGTTCACTGCGAATGTTCTTGATAGAAAAGGTAAAAAGGACAAAGAGAGTAAAGAATTAAATAGAGAGATAAATGAGGAAATAGATATTATTAAATAAATTAATATCTTATATATATATTTATATTTTGGCAAATTATTAAGGTAATTTGCCAAATGGTTTTATAAGGAGGAAGCATATGAGCAAAAAAAGAAGCCAATGGGGGAGTAGAACCGGATTTATACTAGCAGCAATCGGTTCTGCAGTTGGTCTGGGAAATATTTGGAGATTCCCATATGTTGCTGCAACAAATGGTGGAGGAGCGTTTTTAATACCATATTTATTCGCGTTACTTTCAGCAGGTATACCAATTCTTATATTAGAGTTTGTTATTGCACACAAGATTAAAAAAGGTGCAGCTGGAACATTTGGTGCAGTTAATAGAAAAATGCAAATATTTGGATGGTTACAGACATTTATTTCATTTGGAATTATGACATATTACACTGTCATAATTGGTTGGACACTTAACTACTTTATGTATTCAGCAGGAGCTAAGTGGGGAGAAGATTCAAAAGGATTTTTCTTCAATAAATTCTTACATATTACAAACTCACCTTTTGAGTTTGGTGGAATTAATACAAGTATGTTATTAGCACTTACTTTAGTTTGGGCTTTAAACATTATAGTATTAATTAGTGGAATCAAAAAGGGTATAGAGAAAGCAAATAAAATATTTATGCCACTTTTGGTAATATCACTTTTAGTAATCGTAGTTCGTGGTATTACCTTAGAGGGTGCAGCAGCAGGTCTTAATTACTTCTTTACACCAGATTTTGAGGCATTATTAAAGCCTAGTGTTTGGATAGCTGCTTATGGTCAGATTTTCTATTCTCTTAGTATTGCATTCGGTATTATGATTACTTATGCATCATATTTACCAGATGATACAGATATCGTAAACAATGCTTTTATGACTGGTTTTGGTAACTCATCATTCAGTATGCTAGCAGGTATCGGTGTATTCTCAGTAATCGGTTATATGGCTACTACAAGCGGTGTTTCAGTTGAAGAGGTTGCTTCTGGCGGTATCGGACTTGCATTTATTGTATTCCCACAGATTATAAATGCCTTACCAGGACTTAATTCATTAATGGGTATGGTATTTTTCTCAAGTCTTATCTTTGCGGGTGTAAGCTCAAGTATGTCAGTATTTGAAGTTATTGTTACATCTATTTCAGAAAAGTTTGAAATGGGAAGAAAAAAAGCTACTTTAATAGTAGGTGGAATCGGTTTTGCTTGTTCTTTAATATTTGTAACAGGTGCAGGTCTTTATATTCTTGATATAGTTGACCATGTAATAAATAACTATGGAATTGCTATTTCAGGACTTATAGAAATAATATTCTTAGCTTGGTATCTTAATGTCGATGATATGCGTACTTATGCAAATAAGTCATCAGATTTTCAAGTTGGAGCTTGGTGGAACTTTACTCTTAAATATTTGACACCAATTTTACTTTCTGTAATGTTTATATTTAACGTATATAATGACGTTGTATATGGATACGAGGGTTATCCAGTATCAGCATTACTAACATTTGGTGGTGGAACTATGATAATCATTATTGGACTTTCTTTAATATTCACTTTATCTAAAGGTGGAAAGAAATTTGAGGACAAAATGGGAATCGGTGTTAAAGATGTAGCCGTACTTAAGTATGTAGATGAGGAGGCGTAAAATGAGTGGATCAGCAATAGTATTAGCAATAATTGCTTTATTGGTAACATGGGGTGGCTTTGGTGTATGTTTAAGCATAGCCGTAAAGTCAAAATAAAATAAAAAACAAATTATAGGAGTTGGTGAGAATTTCACTGACTCCTTTTTTGAGTGGATTATTATGGAGCCTCATTTACTCGACTCTCGTCACCTATAAAAAAGATTATAAATAGAGAAAGACATAATAACTTTGAGTTTTGGCAACAAGTATAAAAAATACAAATATCAAAGCAGCTACTAAACCTTTGATTTTTTAAAATATTTTTTTATCATTTTTAATATTTATGTAACACATTTAACTGTACTATGTGTTATAGTACGTATAAGGTGAGATAGGTCAAGTGTCAGCACTTAAACCTTTATCATCTTAAGGAGGTAATATGTTTAATATAGATTATAAAAGTAGAGTACCTATTCATAAACAACTTTATAATGAGATAAGGTGGTTGATTCTTAATTCTTCCTTAAAAGAGGGAGAGGAATTACCTTCTGTTAGGGAACTCGCTTCTAGTCTCACTATTAATCCGAATACGATTCAAAAAGCATATATGCAACTCAGAAGAGAGGGATATATTTTTAGTGTGCCTGGAAAGGGTAATTATGTTGAAAAAATTAGCAAAAATAATATGCAAAAAGAGAGAGAGATAATTTTTGTTGATTTACAAAAAAATCTTATTAAAGCTAAGATGTTAGGGATAGATGTTAACGAAGTTAAGGACTTTGTTGAGAATGAGTACAAGGAGAAATAAGATGATTGAAACAGTTAATTTGACAAAAAAATATGGTGAATTCAAAGCACTAGATGAAGTCAGTATGCATGTTCCTAGAGGTTCAATTTATGGACTTGTAGGACCTAATGGTGCAGGGAAGACAACCTTACTCAAAATACTAACTGGTGTTTATAATGCTAGTAGTGGAGAGAGTTTTATTGATAAGAAAAAAGTTTTGGATGTTGATGAAAGAAAACAAAATATATGCTTTATTAGCGATGATTTATATTATTTTCCAACATCGACTATAAGAAATATGGCAGAACTTTATAAGAATATGTATAAAAATTTTGATGAAGAGCGTTTTGAAAAAATTTCGAAAGTTATTGATATAAATCCAAAGACAAAAATAGCTAGTCTTTCTAAGGGTATGAAAAAACAAGTTGCTTTTTGGCTTGCTATAACGACTAAACCAGATGTCTTGATACTTGATGAGCCAGTTGATGGTCTAGATCCAATTATGAGAAAGCAGATATGGTCCATATTACTTCAGGATGTTGCTGAGAGGGGTATGACTGTTTTGGTTTCATCTCACAACTTAAGAGAGCTTGAGGATGTTTGTGACTATGTTGGTATACTTCACGAAGGTAAATTAGTAATAGAGCGAGACTTGAACGAGATGAAAACCGATACTCATAAATTGCAGCTTTCTTTTAAGGATGAAGTTAATTTAAATGAATTAGAGCCCTTGCATGTGAATAAGGTTGGCAGAGTGTATACAGTTATTTTAAGGGGGGATAGGACAGAAATAGAAGATAAAATTGAAGCGTATAATCCAGTAATAGTAGATTTTATTCCATTATCACTTGAGGAAATCTTTATCTATGAGATAGGAGGTAAAGGCTATGAATTTAAAGACATCATTATCTAGTAATAAGGGTGATTTATTAAATAGGGCGTTTTATAAAGTAAATGTAAAAAGGTTCGGCTTTGTTTTTATTTTATATTTCATAATATCTGAGATTCTGATAGATTTTTTCTACATGAATATTGTAGGAAACAGTTTTTGGTCTTGGGGTGGGGACTCAATGCAAGCAAGGTACCTATTTTTAGACTATATGGGATATTACTATTTCTTTACGGTATTTGCACTTGCAATAATAATGGGACTTGTATTATTTAGCTATATAAATAATGAGAAAGCCTTAACTAGCCTACATTCAATGCCAGTATCTAGAAAAAGTCTATACTTTACAAATTATGCGGTGTTTACTTCAATGTTGGGAGTAGTTTTATTCGTTCACTTTGTCTTTGTAAGTATACATCTTGTATTTAAAGGTTATTTACTAAGTGATTTTATCGGATATATGATACTTAAGTATATCGTAATAATGATACTTGGAATTAGTGTGTTTGCATTTACCACTTTTATTGGTATGTTAGTTAGCAACTTTATAATTCAATTTGGCTTACTTGTCGTCTTTTTAGGCTTGCCAGCATTATTAATTCAATTGTTTTTACCAATAGCAACTGTTTTGCTAAATGGATTTACTATTGATATAAATAGTGTTCCTTTAGATTTAAAAATGATGCCGTATTATTTTTTATACAAAATGATGAGATTTTTTCCGTATGAAGATGTTTCAACATCTGCAAGTTTAGAATTTATAAGTATAGATTTCTTGTCCTTAGGTCTTGCTATAATATTTTTGATTTTGAGTGTTGTTTTTGGGTATATTTTATACCAAAAAAGAAGGTTGGAAGCTTGTCATGATTTGATAGCTTTTAAGTGGGCAAAGAAGATAATTGTAGTAATTATAAGTATTATTTTAGCGCTCATTTTTGCTAATATAGTTGGTGTAATAGGTTCTTTGGCAAATGAATATAAGCCAGTTTTATTTTATCTTGGTGCTGGAATTGGTATGTTTTTGGGATACATTATTATGAAAATGATTGCCGAAAAAAGCCTGAGAATGCACAAATTTTTCCTTGGTGGATTAATCAGTTCGGCAATTATTCTTGTTCTTATGTTTGTAATAGACTTGGATTTATTTGGATTCGAAAAATATGTTCCTAGAGTTGATGAAGTTGAAACTGCCTATGTTTATTCTAGTTATTATCCAATGTCTGAATTTGTTATTGAGCAAGAGTATGGATTTGTGGAAAATGGATATTCAGGTTATGGAACGAATGATAATAGAATTGTAAAGATAAGTGGGACAGAAGATATTTATGCTTTAAGGGATAAACACCTTGCTATCGTAAAAAATGTGAGTGAGGGTAATGAGTTTAGAACGAAGAATATTTACATATCTTATGTTCTTAAAAGTGGTAAAACTGTAATCCGTAGTTATGGTTTGATTGATGAAGACTTAAGTGAGTATATGACTTATTTTAAAGGCTTTGAGAGTAATAAAAAAGCTCTGTCAGAAGACTTCGATAAGGATATATTATATAAAGATTATACTCAAGGTTTTGTATATAATACTGGGACTGGGATGTTGCCTATTTCTAAAGATGAACGAAATGAATTTTTAAGATTATATAAGCTAGACTTGCTTGACTATATGACTGATAAAAATAATGTTTTTGTTGAAAATCAAAGTACTTTAGATTATGAGCAGATGCCAGTTGTAGCTCGTATAAGTTTGGTATCAAATTATGCAAAGAATAATAGGGTTGAATACAGAGTTGCAGATTCTTTTGATAGGTCAATCAAATGGTTGAAAGAGAATGGATATTCCGATGTTTTTGGTGAAGATAATCAGCTTAGTGATAACCCTGATAAAAAGACATCAGTTTTTAAAATAAGTAGAATTGAAGTCTTTAGTCTTAAAGAAAATGGTGAGTTCAGACAGCTTTTTAAAATATTTGATGAAGTAATGATAGATAAGTTTTTGTTGTATAAGGAAAAGCTATCAGACAACGTGGTAAGTGCAGATGATGAATTGGGCTTTGTAATTTATTATCATAATGAGGATGGTAGTGTAGAGGAAATGAAAGTAGATAAGATGGCTCAGTATTTGATTATGAGTATATTAGAAGATATTTTATTATCTAATGAGCTTGAGAGGTAATGAGGATATGAAAGAAAAAAATAATTATATAGACTCAAGGTCTAAGTTTTTTAATAAAGCGATATATAAAACATATATGAAAAGATATGCCTTTATAGCTGTGCTTTATCTATTTGTGACACAAGTTATTATTAACTTTTTGTATATATCAACAAATGGAAAGAGATATAGTATAGATATTAAAGGCTTGGCGAAAAATTATAAGGTTGTTGAAAATATTAGCTTTTATTATGTAATAACTATAACTATTTTATCTGTAATTTTTGCTCTAGTTTTGTTTTCATATTTGCAAAATGAAAAATCTCTAACAATGTTGCAGTCAATGCCAGTTTCGAGGAAGAGCTTGTACTTTACTAATTACATGGTTTTTATAACGTTAATGGCAACGGTGCTATTTATTGATACAATTTTATTATCACTTCACTTTGCTATTTTATCTTATCCGCTTGGAGAGATAACCCTATTTTTGCTAGTGAAATTTGTATTAAAAATATTATTAGCACTTGCAGTATTTTCTTTTACAGTGTTTATTGGAATGTTGGTAAGTAATTTCGTATTACAGACAGCACTTGTAATGGTGTTTTTTGGTTTGCCAATGATTCTATATAGTCTTGTTGATAATATGTTTAAGTACATCATATTGGGTTATGTTAGTGGTCAAAACTATAATTCTATTGATATGAAAATTAGTCCGTATTATTTCTTATCAGAACCATTTGCTAGGGGAAGCTATGTTGATGGAAATTTATTTGTAGGGTCTTTTTTAAACAAGGGATTTTCTATTTTTATGATTATACTTATGATAATTATTAGTTTTGTAATCGGATACTATGCTTATAAAAAGAGGGAACTTGAAAGATGCCATGAGTTTATAGTGTTTGACCTTGCAAAGCAAGTAATAGTAACAATTATGGCTTTGATTTTATCCTTAATATTTGCGAATTTAATGTTAACTATAAATGAAATAGGAAGTGCTGTAAGTGAGGTTTCGGTTTATATTTCTGCATTTTTAGGAGCTTTAATTGGATATGTAATAATGAGATTAATAGCGGATAAAAATATTAAGATATTAAGGTATTTGCCAAAGAGCTTAGTATTTGCATCTTTTGTTACTGGTATTATGGTGCTTGTTGGTTCAAATGTGCTTGGGTATGAGGATTATATACCTAAAGTAGACGAAGTCGAATATGCGTTTTTATATCCTGCGGATCGTTTTTCGGGTAGAATGTCGGCAGACTTATTAGATGAGCGTATGAGGGAGTTATTTTACAATTTAAAAAATGATGATGGTATTATAAAAGTAGATGGAAATGATATTGTTTTATTAGAAGATGCTCATAGATTTTTGATTGATAAACAGCGAAAAATTGTCGTAGATAATTTTTATAATTCGTATATGGGTACGTATGTTTTGTACAGGCTGAAAAATGGTAAAAGCGTAAAAAGACATTACATGATTAAAATGGATGTTGAACATGCTTTGGAATTAAGACATACAGAAAGTAATAAGAGATTTTTGTCTGAGGCATATGATGCTCACATAAATATGCTTAAAAATGATATGGAGCGTAAGGCTCTTGCTGGTGCTTACATTAGTGCTTATAATACTGATCAAAATTTACCAGCTTTAGATGATGAAAAATTTGATTCATTTTTGGCGGAATATAAAAAAGACTATATAAATGAACTAATTAATAAGGGTTATACCGAACAAGCTTTGGATTTATTTAAAGTTACTGCAAGTAGTAATTATAATTTTATTGTTAATTCGAATTTTACAAATAGTATTCAGTGGATGAGGGATAATGGATACGCTAATGTAGTGGATAAATCTCATATAGAACTACCTACTAGTCTTAGTATTTATAAGGAATTTGAATTTGATAAAATATTGTTAATGCAGATAGATGATAAGGACAATGTTGCTAAAATTTATAATATACTTAATACCAATAAGGACAATGAGGTAGGTACAAGTGAGTATAAAAGTTCTTATTATGTTAAGTTTACTTTTAGAAATGGGGAAAGTATTGTAAAAATGTATCCAATATTTGATGATGGTGACGTTGAGTCTGTTAAGGGTGGCAGACTTCTTATGGAAGCAGTTCTTTCAGGTGTTCTAGATAACATTGATCAATAGTTTGATTTTAAAAAGTACCTTTTACTTTAATTGTAGAAGATACTTTTTTTATAGTATTTAATTTTGGGATTTAAAAATACTTGAAATTTTTTTGTAAATATCAATAATAATATATTTTATGAGATTGTAAGCTATGGCTATAGATATTACTTTTAAATAATTGCTTAAGCTGTAATACCATATCATTTTTACTTTATCAATCATATTTGGATATAGGATGCTTATATTTTTATATGCAATAGAATCAATAATAACAGACAATAAGTATGCGACAAGCGTATTTTTTGAAATAAATATAAATATTTTTTGTAAAATTGGTGGAAAGCTAATATGAATATTAATTATAAGCAGGAATATAAGTGTAGATATAAGTACAAGTCCAAGGTTTGCATGCGCCCTTGTTTCAAAATGGCCAGATTTTCCAAGAAGTAAATACAAGTAAGATGTAATAGCTATACTTATAATTAGTAGCGGAAAAAGATATCTTTTTTTGATATTTTTGCCATAGTCTCTAATGAGCATACCAATTATGTAGTAAGTTATTGGATATAATGATAGCCACCAAAAGTTGTAAATTTCTCTAAGAAATTGAAATTTATTAATTTGCATTGCTATGTTCAAAATTGTTATTGGAATTGTGCTTATAAGCATTAAACTTGCAAGCATAATGAATCTTAATTTTTTATCTAAGTTTTTGTAAGTAAGGTTGATAATAGGAGCGATAAAATATAGTCCTATATACATCTCTACGTACCAAGCGTAATATTTAAATGTACTAATCTCAATAATATAAGTTTTTATGAAGAAAACTATATCTTTTACTGGGTAATGAAAATAAGCGCTCACAATAAATGTACAAACTAAGTAAGTAAGGATAATTTTTAAAATACCGCTATAATAAGATAGACTTGGAATTTTGTTTTTTAAAAGAAAACCACTAGACATTATAAATAAGGGAACGCTAGACATAGAGATAATCCGAATTATGACAGATATTTTCATTCCATCAATACTATAGGGGCTGGAGTAGTAGCCGGAATATAGAAAGAAATGCACTAAGATTACAAAGAATAAAGCAAGTGATTTAATTATATCTATATTAATGCTTCTTTTATTGTTGTTATTTTCAAATGAAATCATTTAGTACTCCGACTTTGTTTTTTATTATATTAATATTTCGTGATTATTATATACATTTTTGAATTGAATTGCAATAGTGAGCATTTTTAAGCAAAATATTCGCTATTATACCATTAGATTATATTTAGTATTAAATCCGGATTCTGTTATGAAGGTGTGAAAAAAGAAAAGATATTAATTATGACTCCAGTTCTGCAGGATTAGAAAAGGTAAAGATCTTAGTCTTGCGTTTAATTATTGTTTAAATCAGAAGGGTAGTCTCTTATAATGTGTTAAATAGTGTGCAACTTGCACTGCACATTTAATGACTTTCTTTTTATAATTACAGACTATTATCATGTTATTATTAAAGGTAATAATTCAGAATATATTTATAAAGGTGATGAAGTATTTACCGATTTTCACAAGATATATTGATTTTAATAAACAATAGATAAAGATTAAAGAACTGAGAATGTGAGCGATTCACACAGTAATATAAATATGATTTAAATCATCAACTTACTTAAGCAGTGCTACCGTTCTCTTTGGATTTTTTTGATTTACGACTGCCGTTAAGAAATCCGATGTGCCCGATAGTAAAGATTGTAATAATTGTTTTAGAAATACTAGAGTTATAATCACATCGGATTTCGTATATTTATTCTATTTCTTTATTTTCATGTGAACTATAAAATAAAGCGGATACTAAAACGGTTGATGGTACAGTGATTATTACTGCCATACTTCCGACTACGGCTTGGGATATTTCTACCACTATCATTTCCATATTCAATAAAAATAGCATATTTCTATTATACAGGACGAATAGTAACAACATAGCTAATGAACTTCCGACATATGCCAGTATAAGAGTATTCGTCATAGTTCCTATAATATCACGACCGATGTTCATTCCGGATTTTATTAACTTGCTTTTGCTTGGAACATCCATTTCCTTAGCTACTTCTTCTAGGGCAGAACTTATAGATATGGCAACGTCCATTACGGCACCTAGTGAACCAATTATTATACTGCTCCAAACTACAGCGATTAAGTCTATTTTAAACGTTTCTTCTTGTAGCGCTAGGAAGATATATTCTTCATTTACTATTCCTGTTATTCCTAAAAATTTATTAAAGATATTAGCTAAAATAGCAGCAATTGTTATCCCGAGAATATTTCCGAGTATAGCTGATAATCCTTTTTTTTCAAATCCTGACAACATAGTAATGCTTGTAATTATTATAAAAATAACAACGCTTGCGGTTATAAGGTAGATATTAATTCCAGAAAGAATTGCAGGTATCAATACGAAGAAAAGTGCCATAGTTGTAAGTAGTAAGGTTACAATAGTTATAACACCCTGTTTTTTTCCTATTAAAAGTATCATTATGATAAAAACAATCAACATTATCCCGAGTGCGAATATTCTGCTTTTTGCAACAAAAATAAAGTGTTCGTCTTCATCCATTTTGCTTATTAGAACACTGTCGCCAACTTGAACGGGTTTCGATTCAACTATGAAATCATTATCAATATTTTGTTTGACTATTTGATATGAGCCTCGCCTTAAGCCTAAACTTATTTTTGCCACAAAGGTTACAGTTCTTTGTTCATAATCATTTATTTCTTCTGTTTCGTCTGACTGTATTTCTATAACTTTTGCGAGATAGAATGGATTATCTACATTTTCTGTATTGTTTTGCTTAAAGGTCTTAGGTAATAAAAAAATAAAGGCTAGGCTAGCTAGCAAAATTACTATATAATATATTTTTTTCTTCATAATAATCTCCATTAATTCATATATATTATAAGTCAAATAAAATTTTATTCAAGGCTTATAAATAATTTATTTAAAAAATGCTTGACTTTTTTTTCTTTAATGGTATTATACTTGTAACAGTCTTTTTAACTTAGTACGAGATACTAATAAGAGGTTTGATTATTTGTTATGCCCTCTGATTAGTAGATGAAATCAGGAGGTTTTTTTATGCATAAAATTATAGACGCGAAAGCATTTGATAGAATATGCACTAGGCTTGCGCATGAAATAGTTGAACGCAATAGAGGAACTGAAAATATTTGTCTACTAGGAATTAAAACTAGAGGTGTGCCATTAGCAAAAAAAATATCTGAGAAAATAGATTCTTTTGAAGGGGTAAAGGTTCCTGTTGATAGTATTGATATTACTTTTTATAGAGATGACCTTTCAAAGAAAAATATTGACCCAGTAGTTAAAAGTCAAATTTCTCTGGACGTGGAAAACAAAATTGTTGTTTTAGTGGATGATGTGCTTTACACAGGTAGAACTTGCCGAGCTGCTATTGAAGCTGTTATGGCTAAGGGAAGACCAAGTAAAATACAGCTTGCTACCGTTGTTGACAGAGGACATAGGGAATTACCTATTAGACCTGACTTTGTAGGCAAGAACGTTCCAAGTTCTAAAACAGAGATTGTGCACGTCATGGTTGATGAGATTGATGGTATTAATCAAGTTGTAATAGAAGGAGGAAACAATGGCAACAAGTAATATGACAAGTTCGAAGAAAATTATTTTAGGTGTGCAACACGTGTTGGCTATGTTTGGTGCGACAGTGTTAGTTCCATTTTTAACTGGACTAAACCCTGCGGTAGCAATATTAGGTGCAGGAGTAGGTACTCTACTTTTTCACTTAGTTAGTAAGGGTATGGTGCCAGTTTTTTTAGGTTCATCTTTTGCGTTTATTGGGGCGATAGCAATGACCTTAGGGGGAGCTGGACTTGAGTATGTAAAGGGTGGAATTATAGCAGCGGGTATCGTTTATGTTCTTTTATCCTTACTCATTTCTTTGGTTGGAGTTAAGCCGATTATGGACTTTTTTCCGCCGATAGTTACCGGTCCAATCATTATGGTAATAGGTCTTAGACTTAGTCCAGTAGCAATAAGCATGGCATTTTATCAAACGGTAGACGGAGCTAGCGTATTTTCGCCGAAGAATATGCTTATAGCAGCGGTAGTAGTAGTAACAATGATAGTTGTATCAATATTTGCTCATGGATTTTTCAAACTTGTACCAATACTTATTTCAATTATAGTTGGGTACACAGTATCTGTGATTATGGGAGTTGTAGATTTTTCAGGAATAGCGGCAGCACATTGGTTCACATTTTCAGCAGGAAGTGATGCATTAGCAACATTAACAACCTTGCCTAAGTTTTCGATGACTGGGGTAGTGGCGATAGCACCAATTGCTTTAGTAGTTTTCATTGAGCACATAGGTGACATTACAACAAATGGAGCGGTAGTAGGTAAAAACTTTATGGAAAACCCTGGTATCCATAGAACAATACTAGGTGATGGGGTAGCGACAATATTTGCAGGACTTATCGGAGCACCAGCAAACACTACTTATTCAGAAAATACAGGAGTTTTGGCAGTTACAAAGGTATATGATCCAGCAATAATAAGAATAGCGGCGGTAATAGCAATACTACTTAGTTTCGTTGGTAAGTTTGCAGCTATAATCAAGAGCATACCACTTCCAGTAATGGGTGGGGTTTCAATCATCCTCTTTGGTATGATAGCTTCAGTAGGTATTAGAATAGTTCTTGAATCAAAACTTGATTTCTCACATAGTAGAAACTTACTTATATCATCAGTAATCCTAGTAATCGGTATCGGAGTAAATGCACTTGCAATAACAGATACAGTTTCAATATCAGGACTTGCGATAGCAGCCCTTTGTGGAGTAATTATTAACAAGGTATTACCAAAAGAAATATAAATAGAAGTATAAAAAAATAACAAATTATTTTAAAGTTGGGAACTCTTTGGTTACGGGTTCCCAACTTTTTTTAAATATTACTTTATTATTTTTATACTATAGACTATAATTGATATAGATAATCATTATTATTTTTTAAATTAAATATATAGAATAGGAGATGCTTATGGCAAAATTAATAGATGGAATAGGTGTAGTAGAAAAGAAGGGAAATTTTACTTTGGTAAAAAAAGTAGTTAATGCTGGTGATGAGATTGCAAGGCATAATCATCCAGAAGCTAATGTTATTTTTACAGTTGTAAAAGGAAGGGTTGAAGTACACATCAATGATGATGAAGTTTTTAACGTAGTTCCTGGCAAGGCGGTATCTTTTGATGGCGATAATTATTTATCCGCTAAGATAATTGAAGATAGTGAAGTTTTTGTAACTTTGATATTGAAGTAGTAAGGTAATAATGAAAGAGTAATTCGTATTAGGTGAATTACTCTTTTATTATTTTTATAATATTATTTTTTCCATTGATTGCCATCTTTTGGGGGTTACTCCATATTTTTCTTTGAAAAGTCTTATGAAGTAGGATACATTGGAATATGATAGGTCATAAGCAACCTCGGTTACACTCTTGTAAGTGAGTAGTTCTTTGGCTTTTTTTAACTTTATATTTCTAATATAGGTGTTTGGACATACACCGACAACCCTTTTAAAATGTTTAGAATAATGAGAAACTGACATATTTGATAAAAATGCTAGTTCTTCTATTGTTATGTTATTATAAACATTATCTTTTATGTATTTAATGGATTTTGAGACAGGTCTGTCTGTATCTCCATTTATAAGTGGTCTTATTTCTCTTTCTTTTAAAAGTTCATAAGCCATTTTTTGTGCTGCAAGATCAATTAAAAAAATCTTTTCGCGTTCCTTTTTAGGGCTGAGATACATTGTGAATATAGAATTGAGTTCATATTCAATTGCATTTCTTTTTGAACCACAAAAAACATCGTTTTGTTTGCTTACTGTAGCACTGTCACAATAATCAGAAATTACATTTTTACTGACGTTAGATAAGAGATCGTCGCTCATTTCTAAGACAAGTGCTTTCGTATGTGTATTCATTTTCATTTCAACTTGAGAGTTTGGTGGTAAAACAATAAATTCGTTCGTACTATATGAAAATTCTTTATTATTATTTACTCTTACGTTTTTTTCTCCCTCTAAAATAGTACACAGCCTTGTGTACTCATATGTTTTATATGTACCCTCGTAACCGCAAGCTAAATCATAATATAGTAATTTAATATTTTCTGTTTCAAATCCGTCAAAAACCTCTAGTTGTTTACTAAAGTTATTAATCATTATCGCTCAACTTCTTTTCTTTATAGTGTAAAAAATCATAAATGTATTATTTTTGGTCATAAAATTGTTAGTTTTTTAACCAATAATATATTATAATTTATTCAAAAATAAATGTCAAATTTAAGGAGGAAATTATGAGTTCAACATTATTTTTTATGCCTAGTGTAAACTACATGGGTAAAGGTGCTTTAAGTGATGCGAGTGGGGAATTTGGTGCTCGTGGATATAAAAAAGCTCTTATCGTTACTGATAAAGTATTAGATGAGATAGGACTTGTTAAAGAGTTAACTAAAGTTCTTGATGAGAATGGTATTGGATACGCTATATTTAATGGAGCACAACCAAACCCAACAGTAGGAAATGTAAATGATGGTCTTAAAATACTAGAAGAGAACAAATGTGATTTTGTTATTTCATTTGGTGGTGGGTCACCTCATGATTGTGCAAAAGGTATTGCACTTGTTGCATCAAATGGTGGAAGTATTAAGGATTACGAGGGTGTAGATATGTCTAAAAAATCGCAACTCCCATTAGTTGCTGTAAACACTACTGCAGGTACTGCAAGTGAAATGACTCGTTTCTGCATCATTACTGATGAAGAACGTCATATTAAAATGGCTATAGTAGATAAAAATACTACTCCAGTTATTTCGATAAATGACCCTGCACTTATGACTGGTATGCCTAAGTCACTAACAGCAGCAACTGGTATGGATGCTCTTACTCACGCAATTGAGGCTTATGTTTCAACTATTGCAACTCCAATAACTGATGCTTGTGCACTTCAAGCTATTACTTTAATTGCAGACCATTTAAGAGGAGCTGTTGAAAATGGAGCTGATGAGTACAAGAGAGATAGAATGGCTTATGCTCAATTCTTAGCGGGTATGGCATTTAATAACGCTAGTCTTGGTTATGTTCATGCAATGGCTCACCAACTTGGTGGATTCTACGATTTACCACACGGTGTATGTAATGCGTTATTACTTCCTTATGTTCAAAAATATAACGCACAAGTTTCAGCTGCAAGACTTAAAGATGTAGCAGCTGCTATGAGAATTAATGTTGAAGGAATGAGTGATGAAGAAGGTGCTATGGCAGCTGTTGAAGCTATCAAAGTTCTTGCGAGTGATGTAGGAATTCCTGCAAACCTTACAGTATTAGGTGTAAAGGAAGAAGACCTTGATACTTTAGCTGAAAATGCTTTAAAAGATGCTTGCGGTGCTACTAACCCTAAACAAGCAACACACGAAGAAATCGTGGCTATTTTTAGAGAAGCACTATAATAATACCTATAAATGAATTTACTAACAGAAGGTGAGAGACATAAGTCTCTTGCCTTCTGTTTTGTGCAATATTAAATCGCATTTAATTTTATTGTATTATTTTTTTACAAATTAATTATTTTATTATGTTATAATTACTTATTATGAGGAGATATTTTATGAAAAGAAGTTTTGGGATAATATTAATATTAGCGGTTTTGGTTTTTGCTTTGTCTTCATGTGGAAAAAAGGAGATAAGTTTGGATAATGCTTTTGAAATTATATATAAAGGTGATAGCGGAGAGGGAATAGCTGATATTTTGCCTAATCATGATGCGATTATTGCTAAGTTAGATGAAAAACAAAGAAAAAATAAGAAGATTATTGACTTTATTTATACGGTGAATTATAGGCTTACGCCAGATGAAAATTTGTCTAATGGTCAAGAAATAGAGGTTCTTTGTTCTTATAATGAAGAAATGGCTAAAAAGCAAAATATTGAAGCCATTTTCAATAAAACATTAATTAGAATTCCTGATGATGCAATGAGGGTTGTAAGGCATCTTACCGAGAAAGATGTTTTTGATGGCTTAAAAGTTAAGGCGGATGGTATTTATCCTGATACTGATTTAAGTTTATATTATGAATATAAGACAGACTTAAATCAGCTTTTTAACTTAGAAATTATTAATAGAGATTTTGCTAAGGGTGTTGTTACAGTTGAGGTTACAATAGATAATAAAAAGGCTGGGGAACTGGGATTTTCACTTAAAAAACCTATGCGTAAGGATATAGAGATTGGGGAATATTCTAAGTATTTGAATTCTGCTAAAGGCTTAAGTAAGGAAGAGAAAGAAAGAATAAGTGGTCAAGCAAAAAATGTTGTAACTGCTTATCTAGAGAATGAAAAGTTAAATGATTCTTGGGTTTTTGCAGGATTATTTCCAATATCTAGGAATAAAGAGCAAAAGGCTTTTAGAAAAATTGATGAAATAAAAGTTGATAAAGTATACTTTATTTGTTTAAAGGATGGCATGGAAAAATCATTCCTTGATAGCATGCATAATCAAATAGTTTTTATTTATAAGGCTAAGATTTATCACCATGAGGCAAAAGAGGGTCAGGAGATATTTATTCCTGTAAAGCTTGAAAATATAATTAAGCTTAGCAATGGTAATTTTGATTATAAAGTATCTGATATAGAGATGATAAGTAAGTATGTAGGTCAAAGTGATGGTGACTTTAGAAGTTTATTTATGAATCGTTTTATTGATAAATACGATGGAGAAGAACTTAGTTTTGAAGAATATATGAAGTAGAAAATGGCATATAAAAATCACGAAATCCGATATTCCCGATAGTAAAGAGATGGTTTTTCATCTTGCTAATACTACTGTTATAAAAATATCGTATTTCTATATTTTCAATATCTATTTACTTATAAAACTTAAACTTATAATATCCTTATTATAATACTTTCTTCCAAGAGAAAAATTATAAGATTTATTGTCTATTTCATATATAAAGCTATAGTCAGCCTTTACAGTAGGCTCCCCAAATTCTTTCATTAATTCATCTAATTTTTTGCCAATATAAGCACCATTAAACTTGTTGTTAAAGCTCAGTAGTTTTAATTCTCCATTTTCTTCATCAAAGCCAAAACTAAAACCAGTACCAATATAAGCTACATTATTATCTATAATATATGATTTACCCAAATTTAAAGATAGAACATCTTCGTAGCTAAGATTGAAGGCTAGTTCGACAAATTCTTTAAACTTATCACCATTTATTTCATTATTCCTATTTTGTGAGTAAAATTCTCTAAATTCATTACGTGCCTTTGAGTCGTGAATTTTTGCTTTTTCTATTTGAGCAAAGTAGTTTTTTAAAGTGTTATATTTTTCTTCTTCAAGTTTCCAAATTCCATTATAAGGTCTTTCAATATAGTATTTAGAATTTTGTTCATAAAAGTAGTAAGTATCAGTACGTTCATTCATAATGAGGTTTATTGTTATAAGGTCATTAGCTTTATGTGGAAAATCATTTATACTTTCAATATTGGTGTTTTTGGCATTAGAAAAAATATCTAATACTTCATTTATTTCTTTTGGATCAGTGCAAACTTTATAAAAGTCGCCATATTCTATTTGTATTATATAGTTTTCATTTTTATCTGGCAGTTGTATGTCTTTGCCTTGATAGCAACTTGTAAAAATAAGCAAACAAAAAATTAATAAAAAAAACTTTTTAGGGTTCATATTGCCTCCAAATAAGATTTTGAAAAGTATAGTTTTATATTCGAATATTATCATAGTTAAAAATTTTTGTTAATAAAAATAGTGTTAATTTTACAATAATTTTTTATGAATTATTTTTGGTTTGATGGGAGGAATATATAGAAATGTAAAAGTAAATAAGCTCATTTTGATATTTACGGTGAGGGCTCTCCCTTTCGCTTCGCTTCGGTTGGCCTAAATGGGGGAGCATAATGTATATTTTTAAAAATAATAATAGTTTTAATTGCAAAACAAAACAGAGCTTTCGCAAATTAGTAAGTAATCTTCGTGAGGTGAGGGCTCTCCCTTTCGCTTCGCTTCGGTCGACCTAAGTGAGGGAGTAATTTAGCAAAGTATAGTTTTTTAGATAAAATCAATTGTTGCTACTTAAACTGTTTTATTATTGTTATAGTAAGTAATAATTAACGTTTAAGTAGCGAATTAAAAAAGCCGTCTCTCCTCAAATTACAAGCAAGCTTGTTTTGAGGAGCATAGGCTTTTTACAATTGATTTTATGTTTTTATTTTACAAAAAAAATAAAGCAGATAAATGCCAAGGCAAATATCTGCTTTGCTAAATGGAGAGAACCCAACAATATCCGAACCTTGCCGAAGTGCCTTAAAATCGAAGTTGCTTATATTTTCTAAGGTGGAAGAATCAAGTTCTTTATTGAAAATAGTCATATTATAAGTAACAAGTAGTTTGTCATCATATAAGTAGACAGAGTGGACAAAGGTATCAATTATTTTTTCTATTTCATTTTCAGATAAATTTTCTTTTTTTGGTATTAATTGCTCCAACATGAAAATAATATGCTCTTTAGTTAGGGTAGGCTGTTGAATTTTTGCCAGTTCAATTTCGTATTCTAACTTTGTTTTATTATTTTCAAGTTCAATCATTCTAGCGTTTGTAGTTTCATTAAATATACCATTTTCGATAGCTTTAAGTAAATTATTTAAGGATTTATTGATTGTTTTTAACTGAGCATTTAATTCTTTGATTTCAGAATTATTATTTTTTTCGTTTTCATTAATAGAAACACAATGCTCGGCTATTATATTTATTTTATTTTCATCAAAAATATGATTTACAGTTTCATAAGCTACTAATTTTTCGAGCCACTCTTTACGCACTATTTTTTTGCTGCAGGTCTTATATTTTTTACGATTAAGACATTTATAGTAATGGCATTTATATCCATGTCTGCTAGTTCCAGATTCGCTGCCAATAGGACCATGACATAGACCACAAAAAAGTTTACCTGAAAGCAAATAATTAACCTTAGCTTTGTTTTTTGCTCCTCTCCGTCTATTTTCAGCAATACGCTTTTGTACCCTATAAAAAAGTTCTTTTGATATAATAGGCTCAATAGCATCTTCAAAGCGTAGACCCGAAGCAGAGTATACACCGATATATTTTTCATTTTTTAAAATTCCATGTAAACTATTATTAGTAAATTTTGCGTTTTTTGTAGTTTTAAAACCTAAAGAATTTAAGCGATTGCAAATATCTTTAATACGGACACCGTCTGCATACATTTCAAATATTTTCTTAGTTTCTGGGGCAGTTACTTCATCAACTATATAAGTTCCATCTTCTCCGATTTTAAGACCAAAAGGAGCATGACCGCCAGTAGCCTTTAATTTGTATGCACTTTCAATCTTGCCACGTTTGATTTTTTGCGAAAGTTCTGCAGAATAATATTCTGCCATACCTTCGAGCAAAGATTCCAAGATTATACCCTCTGGTCCATCAGGTATATTTTCTTTTGCATAAAGAACTTTTACACCGTTCTTCTTGAGCCTTGCTTTATAGATAGCAGAGTCATAGCGATTACGAGCAAATCTATCAATTTTATAAGTAAGAACAGTATCAAAGTATTTACTTGAGCTATCATGTATTAATTTTTGAAATTCTGGACGATTATCCGTGGTAGCACTTAAGGCACGATCTATATAAGTACCGACTATAGAAATATTATTTTTTTCAGCAAAAGAGTAGCATTCTCTAAGTTGACCCTCAATAGATTGTTCAGTTTGATTGTGTGATGAATATCTTGCATATATTACAGCTTTCATATTAAATCCTTATTGTTTAATTTAAGGATAAATGTTATAATTAAAAAGGTCTTACAAGCTATTTATCCTAAAATGATTAATAGTGACAGCACTCTTTATATTGCAGTATGAGGAGTGCTATTTTTTTATTTTTTAAGCGTCTCTTATATTTTCTGAGACTGATAACTTTTGATTTCCCAATTGTTCAGCTTCAAGTTCAGCACGATAGTCAGCAATTTCTGAATCTATATCAATATTATAAATATTATCGATATTTAAATCAGAAAGAATATTATTAATGTAAGCCTTTATTGCTGATTTGCTGAGTGGGTCAAGTGTTAGGTATGCATTTATTATTTTTTTGTCTAAGGCATCTAAATTATATTCACTGGCTAAAATATCTAAAAAATCGCTTTTAGTTTCATTAAACATTTGACCTTTGCCAGTTCGTAGCCATTCTTCATTAACATTAAATTCGGAACATATAAGTTTAAACATTTGTTCGGTTACACCATTTATTCCTTTTTCAATTCTAGAAATAGCTGATTTATTTACACCAACACGTGCACCAAATTTATCCATTGTAAGATTTAAAGTTTTTCTAATTTCCTTTATACGATTATTCATGCGATATCTCCTTTCTATACCAGTATAAATCTAAGAAAGTTTAATGTCAAGAAAAAAGTTACCATAAGGAACAAAAAAGGCTTGACAAAGTTACTAAATACAACTACAATGTTACTATAAGGAACAAAAAAAGACGTTAAGAAAGGAGCTAAATATGAGTACAATAGTAAAACTTCCAGAAGAAGAAAAGGAAGCAACAGAAGAAATTAGTAAAGCAGTTCACAGATTGCCAAGAAGTGAGAAAGAAAAAATTTTCTACATGATAAAAGGAATGCAACTAATTAGCGAAGCACAAAAAGAAATAACTGCATAGGATTTAAAAAGGAGTGGTGATGGAAGAAAAAATTTTAAAATATCTATTAGAAAGAAATATAAGTATTTTAAATCTTTCTAAAAAAACAAAAATACCGTACAGTGCTTTATATGATAGCTTGTCAAATAGAAAAAGAAAAAGAGCATTGAGGGTGTGGGAACTATTTAAAATATGCGACTATTTAGAAGTGTCTGCAGATGAATTCAGATAACAAAAAACCAATAAAGGCGGGCAAAGTCAAAAGTTTGGTCAAAATAACCACTCCTTTCTTTGCCGATAAGGCTAACAATATTTTAGCATAATGCAAAAATACAATCAATATTAAGAAAGGAATTAGAATGCAAAATACTATTGAATTTAATATTACAGATGTAACAGCAAGAAAAGTTTTAAAAATGGCTGAAGAATTCTACTCGGATCCACAAAATCAAAAAGCATTTGGGGAGTGGAAAGCAAAAAGAAAGGCAGAAAGGAATAAATAAAAAGTATGATTATTAAGCTAGAAAAAAATGAAAATTCAGCGGTAAGCATTGATACTAAAAGATATAGAGAATTGCATATAAATGAAACTCGACTAAAGGTTATATTAAAAGCACTTGAACTTAAAAAAATAACACGTAGACAAATACTAGAGTTAATAGATGAGAAAAATATAAGTGATTTAATTAAGAATCAAGAACTTAATGATGAAAAAATAAGTAAATATGTTTTAGAACAACATAAACAATTAGAAAGGAGTGGTGAGAGTGGGTAATTATTTTCACACATGCCAATACTGTGGCAGTAATTTAGATCCAGGAGAAATTTGTGATTGCACAAGTCAAAGCGTAAAAAAAGCAGAAGTGTCGACAGCAACAGAAACTAAAAGAGATATTTATAAAGGAACTCAAAAAAGACTTTTTAGAAAGATAGGATAACAATGAAAAATAAAAACGTTGTAGATGAAGCAAAAGAATTTAACAGGATAGTAAGGGAATATACAATAGTATTTTTTTCTAGCATAACACTATATTTAGTATTACATTATTACGCAACAGTTAAGAGAGGTTATGAGTCAGTAGGTGGCGAGGTATTTTCCTTTCTGTATGTGATACTTATATACTTGGCATATAAAAAAGTTGTGTCAATGGTGTATAAGAGAAAACAAAAAAAATAAAAGCTCCACGCTTAAAGAAAGGAGCTTTTAAATTGCAAAAATGTTTATATTGGTATATAAATATTTCTACTTCTTACAAGTAATATTATACACCAATATAGACAAAAAAGCAATTTATCAGCTTTTAAATAAGCCGTTTCAGTACGGTCTTATAGGCTAGTAATGAGTATTAATAACTCAAGGATAAACAAAAATAAATATATAGGTGTAAAAAATGAAAAGAAGTTTTATAAGAGAGAAAAAAATATATTGTGGTGATACGTATAGAGAGATAGATATATATCCTTATACTGAAAATCAGAGAAAGACA
>PDWI01000947.1_pt1 | contig 47031 bp, 39 predicted proteins | sample 1430891 | NCBI WGS metagenome assembly PDWI01 (sample SAMN01162508, study PRJNA174530) | Oral metagenome, whole genome shotgun sequencing project. | biome: Marine environment; feature: Marine mammal; material: Swab sample of the gingival sulcus; isolation source: swab sample of gingival sulcus...
GACGAAGAAGGAAAAGAATGCGGAAGCGGAATTTATTTCGTGAAATTCACCGCAGGATCTCACAGATCTTTTGAAAAATCAATTAAATTGAAATAAACCTGAATTCAACATTCAAATCCCCGACTTCAGTCGGGGATTTTTTTTGCTTTGCAGACTTATTAAATTTACAGGTAAATTTTAGGATAAAAAGTGATTGTTCCGAATAGGAAAAAAGAATAAAAAAAACCCTGCCGAACGACAGGGTTTAAAGCATTCCGGATCGTAATTATAAGAGACCGTCTCTTTTGAGCAAAGCATCAGGATCGGGTTTTCTGCCTCTGAATTTAACGAAAAGATCCATCGGTTCTTCCGTATTTCCTTTGCTGAGAATGTTTTCTCTGAAAGACTTTGCCGTTTCTGGATCGAAAATACCTTTTTCGAGGAAGAGACTGAAAGCGTCGGCATCCAAAACTTCCGCCCATTTATATGAATAATAACCGGCTGAGTATCCGCCCGCAAAAATATGAGCAAAAGCGGTTGAAGTACAACCGTCCATATCTTTAGGAAGCAAGGTGAATTTTTCGAGAACTTTATCTTCAAAAGCGACGACATCGGTATTGTCTTTAGGATCGGCGTTGTGCCATGCCATATCCAAAGCGCCGAATGTCAATTGTCTGATATTGGCTGATCCCGCCATGAAAGATCTTACTTTTTTTACTTTTTCCACTAATTCAGCAGGAATAATTTCTCCGGTTTCATAGTGTTTGGCAAAAAGGTTGAGAGCTTCGGTTTCGGTAATCCAGTTTTCGAAAATTTGCGAAGGAAGTTCCACAAAATCCCAGTAAACATTGGGGCTTGCCAATTCGGTGTATTTGCAATCAGACAACAAAGCGTGGAGAGCATGACCGAATTCGTGGAATATGGTGTTTGCTTCGCTGAAACGCAGCAAAGAAGGTTTGGTATCGGTGGAAGGAGTAAGGTTACAAACGATGGCAACGTGAGGACGTTTGAGACCGTCACTGTATTCTCCCTGACCGCGGAAAGTTGTCATCCAAGCTCCGCCGCGTTTAGTGGCGCGAGGATGAAGATCCATATAAAGAAGTCCTATAAAGTTTTCGTTATTGTCCGTAACTTCAAAAGTTTTAACTTCTTTGTGATAAATCGGAATATCATAAACTTGTTTGAACTTTAATCCGTAAAGTTTACCAGCAATGGTAAAAATACCGTCGATAACGTTTTCAAGCTTGAAATAAGGACGCAATTCTTCTTCATCGTAAGCAAAAAGCTCTTTTTTCATCTTGTTGATATAATAACTAGCATCCCATGATTTAAAATCGGTGTGATTGAATTTTTCGGCAGCAAATTTTTTCAATTCATCGTATTCTTTTTCGGCGGCAGGCATGGCTACTTTATATATTTTTTCCAAAAAGTCGGTTACGGTTTCCGGATTTTGAGCCATTCTTTCGCTTAAAGTTAATTCGGCATGGGTTTTATATCCGAGAATATTAGCTTTTTCGTGTCTGAGATTGGCAATTCTTTTTAAGATTTCTCGGTTTCCGAATTCACCGTCCATAGCTCTGCTTTTGAAAGCGGCAGTAATTTTCTTTCTTAATTCTCTGTTATCGGCATAAGTCAAAACCGGCGTAATGCTGGGAGCCTGCAAAGTGAACATCCAACCGTTTTCTTTGCCTTTTTGTTTGGCTGTATGAGCAGCTTCGTCTTTGGCTGACTGCGGAAGTCCTTTCAGTTCTTCTTCGTCCGTAATATGAAGTTCAAAAGCATTGGTGGCATTCAAAAGATTTTGAGAAAACTTGGGGCTTAAGGAAGAAAGCTCCATACTGATTTCTTTTAATCTTTTCTTTTTGTCTTCCGGAAGCAATGCTCCGTTTTTAACGAAACTTCTGTAAGTTTTTTCGAGTAAGCGTTTCTTTTCTTTATCCGCTCCTTCAAGTTCATTTTCGTAAATATATTTTATTTTCTCGAAAATAACGGGATCAAGAGAAATTTCTGAATTGAATTGAGCAAGCATGGGAGAAACTTTCTGAGCAAGATTTTTGAATTCATTATCTGATTCCGCTCCCAATAAATTAAAGAACACTTCGGCAACTTCACCTAAAGCTTCTCCGCCGTGAGACATTGCCGTAATCGTATTTTCAAAAGTGGGTGTTTCATTTGATTTTTTTATTTCTTCAACCGCTTTTCTTGCTTTTTTCAAACCTTCTTCAAAAGCCGGTAAATAGTGTTCAAATTTAAATTGATCAAACGGAAAAGCTTCATGCTTTCCGATTTTAATTCTGTCAATAAGAGGATTATTCGTTTTTGACATTTTTACTCCTTATAAAGTATAATTATTTATCCAAGTCAAATTTTTTAAACAAAGGAATTAAGTCCAGTAAAAAGTTAAGCTTAACTTATTGATTTTTTTATATGATAGAATATTTTAAACTTTATTTTGCCTGAGATAAAGAATATTCATGATTATCTTTGCCCGAAAAACGGAATCATAAGAAAATTAATTTCAGCTAAAACCTTTTCAGGAAAGGATATGAAGTAATAAACCAGATTAAAAGATTTGTCTGATTCTTATCTCCTTTAAAATATCTCCTTGCCGACTCTCTAATTTTTATTTTATTGTAAACAGATGAATTTTGCAGACGAGAGCCGTTAAGAATATCTAAAATATATTCTTTATTTTTATGCAGAAATTTATCCTGCTTTTTGTTTGCTTCCGAGAAAAAAATACGCAAAAGTTTTGCCCATGCATAAGCAGTATATTTATTATGCTGATAAGGTATTATCGTATCGTAACGGGCAAAAGGGAAAAGCATTAATCCGGGAGTTCCCGAAATTATTTTTTTGTTTATTTTCTCGGAATTTCTTATTTTCGGAGATATTTCAAAAGCTTTTTTCAGGACTGATTTTTGTCGAAACGGCATATAATTTCTGATATATTTATCCAAACGAGCCTGAGTAACGTCTCCCCGTCTGTAACGAATATTTAACAAATCAATCCAATTATCGCTTCCGAATTCGAAAAAAGGCGGCATGTCTTCCAGTACTTTACAAGTTTGTTTTTTGGTCAATTTTTCCCAATCGCAGGTTATGTCTTTGCTGAAAATATCAGGTTTTCTATAAAGAAATTGTTTCCTTATTCCTTCAATATCATTGTTTTTAAAAAGTTTTTTCAAAGTCAGTCCGAATCTTATGCCCAAACTTCTTCTCAAATATTCTCCTCTTCCTCCGTCTATAAAAAAATCATCTTTCGGTATTTGACGGTAAGACGAAAGTTCAGAATGCAAATAAACCGGCATCAAAGCATTTGTTTCATATACAAATTTTTCAAAATTTTCGACATTTGTAAATTCTTCGCCGTCAATGTTATAATTTTTCCATTCCGCATTATAAAATTTTGCAATTTTCCGAGCTATTTTGGAATCAAGATAATCACCGAAGCTGTGAGTATGCCAATTTTTGTATCCGCTTTGATAAAGATATGCGAAAAGTGTGCGGGAATCTGCTCCGCCGGATAATCCGAGGTTGAGTCTGAATCCGGATTTAATCGGTAAAACAGTGTAGTCGTAAATAAGCTCGTAAATTGATTTGTCGTCGTAATCATCCGTTTTTTCAGGTAACCAGGGAGTCTTTTTTAAACTGAATTTTCCGTTTTTGTAAAAAGCTTTTCCGCAGGTTCCGAACGTACCGATATTTTTAAATATGCATTCCTCTGTTAAAAGGTTTGAAAAACTCCACCAAGCGCAAATATAATCTTTGTTCAAAGCAAGATTTTCCGCATAATCAATCAATACGGAAAATTGAGTGGAAACATACAAAGCTTCATCATTTTCGTAAAAATAAAGATCTCGCGCAGCTGTTTGATCGTTAAAGAAAACAAATCCTTCATTGCGAAAAACAAAGCCCGCAAAATGTCCGTCAAAATTAAAGTTGCATCCGATATTGTTTTTTATTTTTTCTTTCCAATCTTCTTTGTCGAATATTTTTTCGGTTGAAAGACCTATGCCTGAAACAGCAAAAGATAAATCTTTTCTAAATTCGCAAATTGTATCTTTTTGATAGATTATTTCAAATTTTTCATTTTTGAAATAAGAGTAATCAGCTTCTGAAAGTTTTAATTTTTTTTCATTTTTTATTTTGTTTATTCTCACTAAAAACCCGGACATAAAGCTCCTCTTCTTTTTTAATAATCAAATTTATCTTTAAGTCTCCCCCATGTTGATTCTGTATTGGAGGTACGATAATCTTCCCAACGGCGGATTTTCCAAAATCCGTAATAATCTTCTGCGGTTAAAACAAATTTTCCCCGATAAACATCAATTTCTCCGTTGTTTGTTTTGATGGTAATCTCGTAATTTCTGGAAATAACGGCAGAGTTTGTCTGAATATAATCGGATCCTCCCTCTATTTCAAAAAATGTTATATCAGTTTCTTCTTTCCATTGATTATGAAAATTTACCAGATATGCAGATTCTCTGTTTTTACCCCAATTATGCGGAACGTCCAATTCATTGTAATCCTGATAATCAAAAACAAAAATGAAATTATCTGCCAGAATATCAGGATATTTTGCCGAATTTTGAGGATAAATCAAAGCAGTTTTGATATTTTCCAAAACTTGGATATAATTAACGGGAAAAGGTTCCCACTCTCCGAAATTTTCCGGAGGTTCAGCGCTTCGCGGAGAAAAAATATTGCAACCCGACAATAAAAGAATGAGAGCAACAAATAAAATTTTATAAAAATGTTCATATTTTAAAATAATTTTTGATTCTTTTTGCATCCGTATCTTCCGAATATTATTTTGAATGATTAAATCTTTCAATTAACCTGCATCAGGCAATACGATTATAATTAAAGACATATATGTCAAATAAAAAGATAATTGTTTGCAGCAGCTTCTGTTTACAAAGCAACGAAATAATTATTTCCGGCATGTAAAAATAAGAAAAAGCGCAATTTACAATCATAAAATAAAATTGTTATACGAAAAACAACAATTTACATTTTCTTAAAATATATAAAAAGTCTTAATTTATTTATAATAAAATCTTATGTCATTTTACCGGACTTGACACCATAACCTGTAAAATAATTATGAATTGCTCAAAAATATTTTGCGCGATAAAATAAGCTGAAAAGAGAATAAATGAGATTTATAAATATACTTATCTTTTTAATCATGTTAAGAGGAATGTTGTTTTCCGATGAAACATTTTGGTTAAAAAAAATTAAAATCAGAGGCAATAAAGCTGTCTCTTCCAGAAAGATAAAGAAAATTCTTTCTCAAAAACCGATCAAATTTTTCAGTCTTGCCAAAAACAGAGAAACTTTTTCGGAAGATATTCTGGAAGTTGACATCAAAAACATAAAGGATTTCTATAAAACCGAAGGTTTTTTGAATGTTGAAATTTCGCCTGAACTTATCAAAGATGCCAAAAAACATTTTATTCGTCTTACTTTAAATATTAAAGAAAATTATCACGTAAAAACAGGTAAAATAAGTTATGACTTTATCGGAGATAATCTTTCCGAAAAAATCTCAAAAATTGAAAATTTTCCCGTTTCGGAAAATGAACGCTTCAGGGACGAAAACATTTTGTCTGCTCGCAAGGAGATAATCAAAATACTGAAAAATAACGGTTATCCGCTTAATAAAACCGATTTTAACGTTACTCTAAACAAAGATAAAACCAAAGCAGATATAGAATTTAAAATTGATGCCGGGAAATTTTTTAAATTCGGCAAAATAAGAATATCAGGAAACAGGAGAACGGCAGAAAAATATTTAATCAGAGAAAAACCATTCCATTTCGGCGAAATGTACGGCAAAGATAAGTTGAGCATCGCTCAACGCCGAATTATGAATACAGACGTTTTCAAATTTGTTACCGTAAAAGCAGACTTTAAAAAAGCGGAAAAAAATATCGTACCCCTCGATATAGTCGTTGAAGAATTGCCTAAATACAACCTTAAATTCGGCATCGGATACGGAGCAAAGGAAAACTTCAGAATTTCCGCCGATATAAGAAGAATCGGCAATTTCAGAGATTTGGATAAGCTTGATTTATTTATAAAATATTCCTCGTTATTGCCTTATCATCTTAAATTAAGATTAACGGAACCGTTAGTTATCAGCAGCAGAAATAAAATAATATCAGATATTTACTTAAAAAAAGAAATAGCGGAAGCATATAAAATCAGGCGTTACGGCGGTTCTTTGAGCTTTTACAGAGATATTACCGACAGCTTAACCGGATTTGTCGGATATTCTTATGAAAAAAATCTTTTGGATTTGGATGAATCTTTGCTTACTGAATATAAAATAGGTAAAATGGATAAATACAATAAATCACAAATTATGTGGGGGCTGATTTTCAATAATTCTTCTCCTGCTTTCTATCCTTACGGAGGATTTGTCGCTTCCGGAGTATTTACCTTTGCTGGAGCAGGATTCAGCAACGATTTCAACTATATTCAAGGTTTGTTCGAGTTAAAAAAATACGTCAGGCTTTATAAAGAAACCGTTATCGCAGTAAAATCGAAAATAGGAATAATGAAACCGGTTTTCGGTGATGACGTTACGCCTGTTGCGGAGAGATTTTATGCCGGCGGATCAAATTCAGTCAGGGGTTGGAGTTATTCCGAACTGGGTCCCGAAAACTCAGCAGGCAAGCCCACGGGAGGCAACAGTTACGCAGAAAACAGTCTGGAATTGCGTTTCCCGATTTGGAAAATAATTTACGGCGGATTATTTACAGACTGCGGTAATGTTTGGTCAAAATCACTTTATTACAATTATCGAGATTTGAAATATGCTTACGGTTTCGGCATCAGAGCAGCTTCTCCCATCGGTCATATACGACTGGACAATGCTCTTTCCGAAGATAAAGATTATCAAATTTTTCTAAGCATAGGACAGGCATTCTGATGAAAAAAACAATCAAAAGAATATTGATGTCGATATTATTTGTTTGCATATTATTGATCATTATTTTATTTTTTCTGCAAAACGGATTATTTAACCCTCTTTTAAAAAAAATTATTGTAAGACAAGCCTCAAAATACATAGAGGGAAATCCGGAAATAGAAAAAATTTCGGGAAATCCTCTGAAACACCTTAAAATAATAAATATAAAACTCAGTAACGGCAATGACGTTACTTTAAAAATAGGCACATTAGAATATAAAATTTCTCCGAAAGAGCTGCTTTCAAGAACGGTAAAAATAGATTTCCTTAAAATAGACAAAATTGATTTAAAAATAAAAAAAATGTCAGACGGAACATTGAATCTTCAACATATTTTGATTTCCGGCGAAAATAAAAAAAACAAAACGGAAAAAACTGCCGATTCTAAAATATCGGAATGGGATTTTTATTTGGACAATTTTTCAATTTTAAATTCTCATATAGATTCTGACATTAATTTCGGTTCTGTTAAAATACCCTCAGAGATAAAAAACATTAATATAAAAACAACCCAAAGAATGGTTGACGGAGAACTGTTTTTCAATTTAAAAGATTTTTATTTCGAAACAAAAAATCCTGATGATTTTCTGAAGAAATTTTCTTTTGCCGTCGAACAAAAGAACAAAACATTTCATTTAAAAGATTTTATTTTGGAAACCTCTTGCAATTCCCTTAAATCAAAAGGATCAATATCCGAATTTAAACCTTTTAATATAGAATACTCTCTCGATATTAAACAAATAAACTTTGCTGAAATAAGAAAATTTATTCCGGATTTTCCGATTTACGGTTCTCCCGATTTTAATATGCGAATCCAATCTGACGATAATCGAATAAATATAAAAACAAACATTACGGAAAAAAACGAAAGCATAAACATTAATTTGAAAGCCGAAAATATCTTTAAAGTTCCGGATTTTGAATTATCGGCAGAATTCAGCAATATAAATATCGCAAATCGTTTGCGCAACAAAATCATGCCTACATCTCTGACCGGAAAATTTTCCGTTGACGGTAAAGGAAAAGAACCGAAAAAAATCAATGCAAATGCAAAACTTGAACTGTCTCCTTTCTCCGTAAAAGATATTCCGGTTGATTCTATTTCGGCAACTTTCCGTAAATTTAACGAAACCGCAAATATACAATTGTCCTTAAATACTCCCGGCGGAAAAGTTTCGGGAAATTCCGAGATAAAAAATATTTTCGAAATTCCCGATTACGAGATTAAAGGAAAAATATCACGACTTGATCTTGAGAAAATTACCGGAAAAAAAAGCCTTTTTTCCGATCTGAATCTTGATTTTTCTTTGCACGGGAAAGGCATTTCTCCCGATTCTGCGGAAGCCGAAACATCAATTATAGTCGAAAATTCTCATTTTGCCGAAATTCCCGTCGAACAAATACGTCTTGAAGCTGAATATAAAAACGGTTTTTACGATCTGAAAAAATTTCTTATGAAAAATAATTCTTTTAATTTTAATATTAGCGGAAAAGGCAAAATACCGAATGAAAACAGTCTTGAACTTGCTTTCAATTTGGAAAATGCGGATATACTTAAAAAAATATTAAAAAAAGATAATATTGAAGCAGAAGCCTCTGTCCGAGGTAAATTTTCCGGAAATTCAGATAATATGAAAGCTCTTCTTTATTCCGAAATAACTGATTTAAAATATGATGATTTTAAGCCTGATAAAGTTATTCTGGAAAGCAATATTGATTTAAAAAATAAAATTCCGTTCGGAAATCTTGATTTTAAAGTTTACGGAGTTAATTATAAAGAATACTGTTTGGATTCTTTAATTGCCGAGTCCGAAATAAAAAACAAAAACATTGATTTTAAACTGGGAATTGTCGATAAAGGATATTTCTCCTTCGATTTGGAAAGCGACATTGTTTGGGATTCTTCTTTCGTAAAAGTAAATTTGCCTGAAATAGTCATGAACTCTTCGGCGGAAAACTGGACGGGAGGCTCAGATTCAATGTACATAGAATACGCCGAAGGCAAGACGAAAATCAATAATTTCCGCATAAATTCGGGAACTCAGTTTTTAAAATCGGAAGGAACGCTTAATTTACGCGATAATTCATCTTTTTATTTAGAAGCAGGTAATATTGATGCCGAAAAATTTAATTTCTTCTTTGATAAGAACACAAGCGGAAAATTAACCGCAGCTTTAAATTTTTCCGGTACTCGGGAAGATCCGCAACTCCTGCTTTCTTTCTTGGCGGAAAATCCGGTTTACGAGAACATCGGTTTGCAAGACGTAAAACTGAAAGCAAACATTACCGAAAAACTGATAAAAGCGAATCTTATCGTAAACCAAAAAAAAGATCATAATTTAAAAGCAGATTTTGAACTTCCGATTATTTTCAAGGAAGGAAAATACGATTTGGATAAAAGCAAGAGAGTAAAAGCCGAAATATTTTCTCCCGGAATAGATCTTTCGGAATTAAAACAATTTATACCGAAAGCAGAAACTGCGGAAGGTTTGTTTGTTGCCGACATTAAAGCCGACACAAAAATAGATTCTCCTCATTTTACGGGAAACGCCGGCATTAAAAAAGGTAAACTGAATATTCCGGCTTTCGGAGTAAATCTCGATTACAATTCAACAATAACTTTTTCTCCGGGTGCCGTTTCTCTGGACAGTCTTATTGTAAAAAGCAAAAAAGGAGATTTAAATATATCGGGAGAAGCACTGTTTGAAAATGATTGGTTATCAAAAATAAAAGATTTTAATTTTTCCGTCAAAGCTAATGATTTTCAGGCAGCAAAATCCAAAAATTTCCAATTGGTTCTGGAAAGCGATATAAAAATTACAGGTCCCGCAGAAAAACCCGAATTCAACGGAAATGTTCGTATTTTAAGAACTCTGGTAAACATTGACGCCTTCAAAAAAATTGCCGATAATAACTTTGATCCTATTTTGGCAAAAGCGGAAAAAAAGATGAATAATTCTGAAATAAATCAAGAAGAAGCGAAAGTAAAAAAGTTTAAAAACCTGAAAGCAGTAAAAGACCTGCAAGGTAAATTTGTGCTTGAAATACCTAAAAACAGTTGGATCCGAGGAAAAAATATGAATATTGAAATTGCCGGAAAAGTAAATATACAGAAAAAAAGCAATTATTTTCAATTATACGGAAACATCAAAATTTTACGGGGTCATTACACGTTATACGGTAAACGTTTTGACTTTAAAGACAGCAGCGTCAATTTTACGGGCGGAGATTCTTTTAATGCGGATTTATCTCTGAAACTTGTCTATAAACTGAGAGATAATTCCGGAAATTCAAAAAAAGTTCAGATTAAAATTACGGGAAATTCTGAAAACCCTCAATTAAGATTCTTTTTGGATAACAAAACCATTGATGAAACCGATGCCGTTTCTTATATTCTTTTCGGAAAAGCCTCTGATTCCATAGATGAAGACGAATCTTCCGAATTAAAGGAAAATTCAGGGAATATGGGAGCAGCAGCAAATATGCTGACCAAATATTTTTCCCAAAAACTGACTCGTTCCATAGGACAAACTCTAAATTTGGACGTAATTGAAGTAAACAGCTTCAATAACGGAAACAAAGCAAGCATTACGGCAGGAAAATACGTCTCGGAAGATATTTTTGTAAGTTATCAAAAGGAATTTAATCTTTCCTCAAAGAATGAATCAGAAGCAGAAGAATTTACGGTTGAATACGAAATATTCAGGAATATTTACCTTCAAGCTAAAAAAGGAAATGCCGAATCTTCCGGAATTGATCTTATATTTAAAATATCCAAATAAAAAAAATTAATAAAAAATATATTTTTTAAAAAAAATCTTGCGTAAAATCAATTATAAAATAATTATGTCAGGCTGATTAATAAATTACTAGAATAAAAGATGATGAAATAATTGACTTTAAATAAAAAATATAAACTTCGGAGGAATGCTCTATATATTAATTGATTTATTGTTTTTTTTATAATTTATATTTTAATCGTTAAAAAACGCAAGGAGTTATCCATGACTCAGTCAGAGTATAAAAAACAACAAAAAAGAATTAACGCTTTAATTCAAATGAGAGCAAAAAATGAAGTTTTAAAAGTTCTTTTATCAGAAATTTTTGAACAAATTATGGAAAAAGAGCGTAAAGAATTTCTTCTTTCACAAAAATCTGAAGAGGAGAAACGATCCAACTATCGTAACGGGTATTATTATCGAAAACAAAAAACTCTCGCAGGAACTATCAAAGTAGGTATTCCCAGAACAAGAAAAAAAGCATTTCCTCTTGATGTTTTTGACCATTACAAAGAAAATGAAGAAAAAGTTTTGAGAATCTTGGAAGAAATATCGGTAAACGGAGTTTACGGAAAATTGGTAGAAAAACTGGTTGATCTTCTCTACTCAAAAAATGATCCGGGAGAATTGGTTCAAAGCATTTCAAAAGGCTTAAATATATATTTTGATTTATGGCAACAGAAAAATAATAAAATAATCAATCTTCCCGTTCTGTTATTAAACACCGTCTCGGAACAAAATCAGGAAGGCGGAGAAGCTTACGGTAAAAAATGTTATGTTGCCGTTGCTCTCAACGTATCTGCGGAAACGGAATTAATAAGATTCATGGTTTTACCCGACAATGAAGAAAATCCTTGGGACACTTTTTTTAAAGCGCTTAAAAAATGGAAATTTAAAGGTATAAAGCTTGTTTTGGGTCCGGATGATCCGAACATTAAAGAAGCTCTTGCCGAAACTTTCCGTAAAGCCGAATTCAGACCTTACCTTAATCACTTTATGCAAAAAATATTAAAGGAAATTCCCATCGTAAATACCAAAAATTTCAGAGATGAGCTTCAGGGAATTATCAATTATAAAAATATTGAGTACGCCAGAGTAGCAAAAGATAAATTTATGGAAAAATATTCCAGAAGCAAATGCTTCAAAAAATATGCAGAAATTGTTGAAGAAGGATTTGAAAGAGATTTTCCTTATATCAAAGCTATTTTAGAATTAGTTAAAGTATAAACGGAATATATTCCCGAAACATAAGTTATAAAAAACAGACGACATGTGATTGTTCGTCTGTTTTTTTTTGTTGCTTAAAATAAAAAAATGCGCATATATAATTTTTTATTTTCCAGGCTGAATAATATTATATTCCTAAAATATTACTCTGATATACGAACATATTCTTTATTTTAAATAATAAAAAAACAGGCTCAAAAAATAAATTTGAAGCCTGTTTTATATTTTAGATTAGTCGGTATTAATTTTCTCCTCTGTCGCTTCTTACGGCGCAAAGTTTACCGCACATGGTGCAATATTCGTCTTCTTTTGATTCGGATTCTTCTTTTCTCTTTCTTGCCAATTCCGGGTCAAGAGAGTTTTCGTAAATAACTTCCCAATCAAAATCACGGCGAGCTTTGGAGATAATATGGTCTCTTTCTATTGCTCCGGGAATATTTTTGCAAATATCGGCAGCGTGAGCGGCAATCGCGGAAGCCATCATGCCTTGTTTTACATCATCTTCATTGGGCAAACAAAGGTGTTCGGCGGGAGTAAGATAGCAAAGGAAATCAACTCCGTGAGCTGCCGCCAAAGCTCCTCCTATTGCTCCGACAATGTGATCGTAACCGGGAGCAAAATCCGTTACCAAAGGTCCGAGTACGTAAAAAGGAGCGTTATCGCAGATTCTCTTTTGCAATTCAACGTTCATGATAACCTGATTTAACGGAACGTGTCCGGGACCTTCCACCATTACCTGAACTCCGGCTTTACGGGAACGTTTTACAAGTTCTCCCAAAACCATCAATTCGGCAATCTGACCTCCGTCGGAAGCATCAGCCTGAGCCCCGGGACGAAGTCCGTCTCCCAAACTCAAAGTAACGTCGTATTTTAAACAAATATCAAGCAATCTGTCAAATTGAGCATACAAAGGATTCTCTTCTCCGTGTACTTTCATCCAATGCTTAATTACGGAACCTCCTCTGCTTACAACTCCCATCAAACGTTCGTCTTTTTCGTAAAAAGCCAGCGAATGTTTGGTAATTCCGCAGTGGACGGTTATAAAATCAACTCCCATTTTTGAGTGATTTTCTATTTCTTCAAACAGCATATCGGCAGTCATATGCTCTATTTTTTTATCTTCTTTCTGCAATTTTGACAAAACGGAATAAATCGGCACTGTTCCTATCATGACGGGAGAATGCTTGATCATATTTTTTCTGATGGCATCAAGATCTCCCCCGGTTGACAAATCCATAACGCTGTGAGCGCCGTATTTGACGGCAGTGTTTAATTTGTATATTTCTTCTTCAAAATCACAATGTTTTTCGGAAGTGCCGATATTGGCGTTTATCTTGGTTGATAATCCCTTTCCTATACCGACTGCCTTAAAATCATGATTTATATTTTTGGGAATAACAATGTAACCTTTGGCTACTTGAGACATAACAAATTCCGGAGTAACTTTCTCTTTTTCGGCAACATGTTTCATCTCTTCGGTTATTTTTCCGGCTAAAGCGGCTTGTAATTGTGTCATAATCTTTACCTTTCGTATTCAGCAATAATTTGCTTAATTTTTCTTATTCTTTGTCTCAAATTTTCGGTTTGCATAAAATATCGGACAAGACAAATATTCTTTGCTCCGGCATCCAAGACTTCTCTTATGTTCGTTTCGTCTATTCCGCCTATTGCCGCAACGGGAACATCGGCAAACTCAAGAACTTTCTTTAAATTATCCGTTCCGACTTCGGGATCGGGAATCTTTTTGGTCGGAGTTTTGTAAATCGGACCGAAACCTATATAATCGGGATTCTTTTTTAATGCTTCCCGAGCCTGATCCAAGTTATGAGTTGAAAGTCCGAAAACTTTATCTTTTCCCAATATTTTTTCGGCAAATTCAACGGGAATATCGTCTTGTCCGAGATGAACTCCGTCCGCCTCGGAAGCCATTGCCAAATCGGGTCGATCATTAATGATAAACTTGGTTGAAGAACCTTTAAGAACAGACATTATTTCTCTCGAAACCTTGATTATTTCGGAAGCCGGCATATCTTTTTCCCGCAATTGGAGATATTTTATTTCTTCTTCCCGACAAATTTCCGCAATTTCTTTATAAGACAAAACGGGATTTGATATTATCAGATAAATTCCGAAATTTTTCATTTATCCAATTTCTCGATGATAAGTTCGGCAGCTTTTTTACCTGAAAGAAGCATTCCGCCGAAAATGGGTCCCATTCTGAAACTTCCGCTGACACCGTTTGCCGCCATTCCGCTGACAAAAAGTCCCGGGAATATTTCTTTTGTATTCTCTACGGTTAAACGTTCTCCGTGCATTATATTTAAAGACCTCTCACCCATTACTTTTCCTGTGGGAGTATTGAGTTTAATATCATTTTTGGTTGCAACTATATTGGCAATTTCGCAAGGATGTCCGGTTCCGTCCAAAACGGCTTTAGACATAATCATAAGAGGATCAACATGCATTCCGGCGCGGGTAACGGGAGCCCAATTTATAACAACTCCGCAAACTTCGTTTTTTTCGGTAAAAGCAACATCTTCTACGGTCATGCAGTTAAAAATATTCGCTCCGGCTTTTTTGGCGTGATAAATCAGAGAAGCGGTTGATTCCACGGAATCGCAAGTTACGTATCCGTCCGAAAATTTTTTATATTTTATGCCGAATTTTTCCAAAATGAAAGCAACATCTTCCTGAACCACGATTTCATTAAACATCATGGCTCCTCCCCACATTCCGCCTCCGGGAGCAAGTTTACTTTCAAATAACGATACTTTTTTTCCTGCTTCGGCAAGGTAATTCGCGGCAACAATTCCGGAAGGTCCCCCTCCTACTATGGCAACGTCAATTGATAAGTTTTCCTGTAATTTGTTAAAATAGCTTTGCACTATTCCTTTTGATACGATTTGTTCCATCAGCATCTCCTTTTATCTGGGGGCTGACATTATTTGAAAAACCGGTTGTAAAAATTATATTCATTTTCCCTTCAACGGCATTATCCGACAGGTTCAACGGGTATAATCTCAGCCGGCAAGCAGCACCCCTTATTTTATTTAAATAATTTATAGGTTTAGTTTTGACAGGTAATATTTTAAGTTGTTTTATCGTCAATACATTTTTACTTTTTTATGCCGATACTTTCGCCTGCAAGAACGGATGTTTCAAGTCCCTTTGCCGTATTTTCAACCAAATCTTTATCAATTTTTATTTTGTTCTCTTCAAAAAGCAAAACTAAGGTTGATCCTCCGAATTTAAAATATCCTTTTTCCGTTCCTCGGGAAACAAAGGAATTTTCTTTATATGTATTTACGATTCCGCCCACCATCGTCGCTCCGACTTCCATCATTATAACATTTCCGAATTCAGGACTCTCTATAATGCAGTATTCTCTCTTATTGGAGCAAAAAAGGGCTGTTTTCTTTCTTAAAGACAAAGGTGATACAGAATAATAGTCTCCTTTTATTTTGAAGGATTTTCCCGCTTTTCCGGAACAGGGAAAGTGATAGCGGTGATAATCGGCAGGGCAAAGTCGTATTATCAGCATCGAGCCTTTTTTATAAGAATCGCTTAATTTTTCTCCCGTAAGTTCATCCAAAGAGAAACGCAGACCTTTCAGATAATAATATTTTTTTTCGGAAACATCTTCATAAGCGTAAATTTTTCCGTCAGCCGGAGAAGGTAAAATATTCTTATCTTGCGGAAACTGACGTTTTCCCGGTTTTATTTTTCGGTAAAAAAAATCGTTAAAAGTTCTGAATCCTCGTTTGGGGATTATAAAATCATCAAGTTTTACGCCTTGTTCTTCGCAAAATTTTTTTATCATTTTTTTGGAGAAAGGAAAATCAGTCAAAAATCCGTAAAAATCGGAGACAAATTTTCTCTTAATCAAAAGATCAAGGGCAATCCCCCCGGTAAAAGAGCCGTATAACCAATTAATGACATATCCAGCCGGAACATTTTCTGTTTTCTTCTCTCCCGTTTTTCTGAAAATATACTCAATTTTTTCGCTCATAAAATCTCCAAATCAAAAAAAGCGGGACTCTGTCGAATCCCGCCTGCAATAATTATATTTTTTCGTTTATTGAAGCACGTGCAATACGTCTTTCATCAAAAACTGGATACGTCCGATGAGAAGAGAGATACGAGCCATAACGGTATAACCGAAAGAAGCTCCGAATCCTATCATCATATACCATACTCCTATTTTAGAAACCTTTCCGTAAATTCCTGTATGAGCTTTTGAAAAATAAAAGTACATAAGGATTGAGATGGTTCCCAAGAATACCAAAAAAGTATTAACACCGTCAATAGGTATCATGGCGCTTCTCATTTGAACCAAAACCTGAGAGTTCATGGAAAGAGGAACCGACATACCTGTGGCAGCCATACCGAATACGATGGGATATCTCGATAACCAACCGTAATTTCTTGAAAAACGGAAAAGATAAAGCATTCCCAAAATAGACGGGAATATTATAACCCAACGCTGATATAAAACGATTTGATTCCAAACATAAGGAATAAAAACGCTTTCATAAACAAGCGGTACACTGTATCCCATAGAAACGCCGACCAATAAATGTTCGGCAAAACGGTAGAAAGGATTTTCCTTATAAAGGAAAGAAAATATGCTTAACGTGAGAAAAGCGGCTACTATTGTTCCTAAAGTCATTTCATTCTCCTGTTACTCTTGGTTGTCTCTGCGTTTATTGACAAAGTAACCGATGTTACCAATAAGAATAAACACAATTATCATTATATGGGCTACAGATTGAGCATTCATACCGATTCTTGCCATTTTAAATTTGTAAAGAATATTCTTGCTTGTAACGTCTATCCAAGTATTTTTAATGACTTCTTTACTGAATTTTTTCTGATTAACGGCAAAAACATCAACCAATTTCTCATATTCGGCAGCGCCTTTCAATCCGCCCATCATACCTATAAGCTGACCTGACTGAAGGAAAGGATAAGCGTCAGCTGCCATAACGGCGGTAATACCGACGGCAACATTGGCTCCGAATCTTGATCTGGCATAAGTAATCCAAAGGAAACCGTAGCTTGAGCCTGAAGTTTCGATAATAAGATTGAGTTCGTTATAATTTTTTATGTTTTTCATGATGGGAAGATTTTCTATTTTGCGACCTTCCGCATCAGTTTCAACCGCGCCTGCAATATCATCGCCCATACCGAGAACAATGGGTAAAACAAGAGCTGCCGGTTTATAACCGAAGTTACAATAATCAACGCCTGATTTTATGTCCGGGAATTCTTCTTTAACGGTATTAATGGCATAATCAATTAAAGGAGCAGCCGTAGGCATAAAACATATGGTAAAGACTTTTATTTTTCTTTCAAAACAATGACGAAGAACGGCAACTTCCATGGGGAAAAGTTCCGGCATGGTTGAAGCGTCGTGAGCAAATGACAGCAATATGGCTCTGTCGTCTCTTCCTGCGAAAGAATCTACTTTTTGATAGATATTCTCAACCGGTTCCGTCACATAAGTTCTTTGATTGAAAGGAATTAAGAACGGAATAATAATACAAAGAGCAACAACGAGATAAATCCAGCGTCTATCCAGTGATTGAAGTTTATCGAAAATATTCATTTTTTTCTCCTCTTCTTTTAGTCGCCGCCGCCGAGGTATGTTCTTTCAATACCAAGGATGATTTTAAGCGAAGTTGCGGTCATACCCAAACCTACGCCTAGAGCAATTCCTCTTTTAGCGGCAAGATTGGGAACATTAAGAATCCAAGTGGTTGCATCGGGAATCCAATGAGTAATGGCTGCTCCGATGGGAACACGACCCAACATAACTATAATTGCGGCAAGCAAAAGAACCGTAGCTTCCAAAGAACGGGCGCGGAAAGCCTTGTAAGCTGCCGACGCAATATAGAACGCCAAAAGCGAGAACATAGTGGAACTCATGGGCATTTGAACATTTTCAAACAACCACATGTAAGGAGTTCCTGACTCGCTTGTTCCCCATATAAATCCGGAAACTGCGGTAACGATTAAACCCAAAAGGGTAACTATAGAATATTGCCAGTTATATGCTTTACGCGATATTTTGGTTCCGTGAACCATTACCAAACTGAATATTCCGAGAAGAACGGCAAACGGAGACATAGCTTTTGACCAGTCCATATACCATTCATAGTAGAAATCTTGTGATATTTTATGAGGGATAAATACGTGAGCCATAAACATAAAACCCAGTATTATCACTATCATTAACGGTATTTGTCTTTTCATTGTTGTCTCCTATTTTTCCGGGAACGCATTAATGAGGAAAGTAGCATGAGCTGTAGAAAGAACCGTTCCGACAGCAATAAAGCCCAAGATAATGAATTTAAAGAAATCCTGCGCTTTCAATGTACCCATTTGTAAAGGTTCTCTTGCCAGATAAGCGGCAGCGGCATAAAGCTCTTCCCCGATTAAGGTATAATCGCAAGTGGTTATAAAGAAAGGAATCTGAGTAATGGCATCAGTACCTGAAATCTGAATGGCGCCGGTGGAGTTACCCGTTTCGGTCATAATCAATGCTTCCGCAAAGAACATACCCATATAGAAGTTAGTTGCGGTTTTTTCGCGAATCATGATACCGTTGACACCTGCAACATAAGCAAATTGAGACATGGTAAGGAAGAATACGCTGCCTTTATCGTAAGTATCCGGACGACCGGCTTCATAGTGAGCTTCCTTAACTATTTCCTGAGCAATCGGGAGAACGATGTAATCTTTACAGGGAACGATAATTTTTGTATCGTATTCCGCAGCTTTTTTGGCGACTCTGCCGAGAATTGACAAACCGGCAATAGTAGCGACATCGCTGATGCCTGACATACCCGGGATAAAGAGAATGGGACGACCCATTTCGGTAGCTCGACCGATAGCGTTATCAATTTCCTGAATACCGGCAATAGGACGAATATACATGTCTTTTCCGGCTTTGGCTCTGTTTACCATAACAAAAACCAATAAACCGAATATCAAAGTAGCAAGCAACATCGGAACGGTTGTCGTATTAAACCATTCTGATTGCGGGAAAAATTCGGTTTGTCCGGAAGCTGTCGCATAAACGGCAGAAACGGTAAACAAACCTTTTCCGTTTGTTTTTACGATTTTATATTCGAAAGTTCTGGCAAGTTTTTCTCTGAATTTACCGAAATATTTCATGCGTTTTTTATTATTTTTTATTTCGTTTCCTTTACTCAGAGGTTTATAGCTTTGCAAACCTTTCAATTGACCTTGGTAATATTCAACCGCTCCTTTAAATTGAGCTTTCATTTGTTCGGAGCTTGAAGTATCGCGCATGGTCTCGTATTTTTTTATTTCGCTTTTGATTTTTTCTGCTTCTTTTAAAGCTTCATCCCGATAAATATTGGCGGAAACGCCAGCTTCCGTTTCTTTATCGTAATAAGTAAGAATAACTGTAGGATCAACCAGGAAAAGCTGTTTCTCGGCATCATAAAGAGAAACACCTTTGTAAATTGAACTTTCATAACGAATATTATCTTCGTATTGACGAATGAAAGGTCCTGTTTTCTTTCCTAAGCGAAACATTCCGCTGTTGGCGGCTTTCTTGTAAACAAGGTATTTGTAATCAGCTAAAACGGAATTTCCCAATTTCAATTCGGAGGGAGCCAAAGAAAGATTTACGGGATCAAAAACAAGTTCTTGGGTAAAGAAATAATCTTTTCCGAGGTCTTTGTTTGCTTTAATCTTAATCTCGACTTTCATGCCTTTGGTAAAATCATAATCGGCATGTTTAAATTTGATTTTGTTATCGATATAAAATTCGTTAACTTCATCCAATTTAGAGCCGTTTTTATCGTAAGCCGTAAAATAAATGTTTTTAATTTTATAATTTTCGTTAAGTCTGGTATCGTAATTAACAAGCAAAGTATTGTGAGAATCGTTTGTAAAGCTGGTTCTGGTCATAAAGACAACAGGTTTTCCCCACATTACGGTATTATAATCGCCTTTATCGTTTTTCTTGTCGCTTACGGTAAATTCTTTGGCTGCGGGAAGATCTTTTGCAGTAACAATTTGAGTTTCCGCAACGGGAGAAAATACTTCATAGCCCGCACGATCCTTTAATGAAAATACGAAAATATATTTATCGAGATTTGCGGGGTTTAATTCTGCGTTAATTCCGAATTCCTCATCGATAATTTTATTATCTTTCAGCGGAACAACAGCCGTACTCATAGAAGTATTGGGGTAAGCCGAAGGTCTGGTAAACACCAATTGACCGGGATTAGTCAATTCTTTCGGCATATTGATTTCTTTTTCGGGATTTTCGGCTTTTTGAAGATTATAATTTTCAAATTCAGCAAGATATTTACAATAGTCTTCAAATTTATTCAGGTCATCCTTATTTAAAAGATAAATATTATGAGAAACTATATCTCCTTTAAAAGAAGGAAGAGACCATTCAAATTGCAATTTATTTTGATCTTTTACGTAAACTGAATAAAAATTCTTGGTTTTTTCCGGAGCGTTTTCTCTCGGAATTCCGATAACCGGTTCCGCATAATCAAAATAATGTCTTTTATCATTAACGGCAACAACCGTATAATAATATTCTGAATTTCTTTTTAATTTTTTAACCAAATAAATCTGGTTGGTTTTAATACCCGCCATTACTTGGTCTTCTTCGCCTTCTTTCTCGGCTTTCTTGGTATATTTCGTTGTATGATAATACATTTCATCTTTTGGAATTATACCCAGAATACTGTATTTGGAAAGAAGAGGTCCCATTACGCGCAAATCTCGAGGAATTGATTTGTAAAGGGGGCTGTCTTTAGCCTGCTTATCTTCTTTTTCCAATTTTGCCGGAGCGCTTGTAATATCAAAAAAGTGATTAAAGTCTTTATCATAATAATACATAACGTCTGACGCAACACCTGTTTTTGCATTTACCGGAACTTTTCCGACAAAGAACAGAGTGTCTTTTGAAACTCCGCGATAAACACGATATTCGATTATTCGCGCTTCTTTGGGAAGCGGAGTCCAACTTAATTGAAGACCGGATCCGTCATCATTCGGAATATCGGACGCTTTCAAATTTTTAACGACATAATCCGATGTTGAAACATCCGCTAACAACGAACTTGTGCAAATTATCAGCAAAACCAATAATCGGAGTGATGTCTTTAACGAGTAAATCTTCATACATTCTCCTTTTTTTTATTTTTTTATTTTTGTTAAATAAATTGTGATTCTAACTTATTCAGAGAATTACAAATCAGGCAACCAACGACTTAATACGCGTTATGTTGTCAATTGTTTTTCCCGTAAAATTGCAATTAACCGCCCTCTTCCCAATAAAGTTTAATGTTTTATTGAATTTACATTTTATTAAGGATTAAAGTTAATCGATAAAACAAAATTTGCCCTTGAGAAAACAAATCTCCGAAACTTTAAAATTTTTTTTCGTACCGGTGACAATAAGGATATTTTTTATTTTTTTGATAATAATCCTGATGATAATCTTCCGCTTTCCAAAATTCGGTAACGGGTTTTAATTCGGTTACGACATCATAACCTTTTGATTTCAAAATATTTATAAGCTTTTCTATAACTGCTTTTTCTTCCTCGTTTTGATAAAAAATAACCGATTTATATTGATCTCCGATATCAGGTCCCTGACCGTTTTCCTGAGTCGGGTCATGTATTTCAAAGAAAAATTTCGTAAGTTCTTCGTAACTTATCAGAGAAGAATCGTAAAGTACTTCCACCGTTTCAAGGTGAGCGGTTTTTCCGTAAACCACGTCCCGATAAGTCGGATTTTTAAAAAGTCCGCCCATATATCCCGAAACCGCATCAATCACGCCTTTTTTCCTTTCCATTTGGTATTCGACTCCCCAAAAACATCCGCCGGCAAAATATGCTTTTTTTAAATTATCGGTTTCTTTTTCAGGTTTAAAAACCAAAGATACGGAATTGACGCAATGTCTGGTATTTTTCGGAGTCATTCTTTCGCCGATAAAAACATGACCGAGATGAGCTCCGCAATTTTTGCATAAAATCTCGGTTCTTACGCCGTCGGCATCTTCTTTTCTCAAAACTGCTCCGGGCAATTCGTCGTCAAATCCCGGCCAACCGCAACCTGTTTGAAATTTGTCTTTGGATTTATAAAGCCTTTCGTCGCATTGTTTGCAATGATAATATCCGTCTTCAAAAAAGTCGTTGTATTTGCCGGTAAAAGGCATTTCCGTTCCCTTGTCGATAATAACTCTTTTTTCCTCTTTCGTAAGTTCTCTGAATTTTTTTTCCATAATTCCATCCTTTTTTTCTTCCGCAACAACAGAAACGGCAAGAAATAATATAATAATAAAAAAACAATTTTTCATAATTTTATTTCCGATTTATAATATTCTGTCTGATCGAAACAACATAAGCGCATTTTTAATTTCAACCTCTCAAAGTAAAGAACTTTAATAAAAAAATAAAATAAACATTCTAATATAATTGTATGTAATAAAATAATAAGAAATTTTATTTTTTTTTATTGCTTATTATAAAAAAAATATACAAAAAAAAATAAGTTGACAAAAAAAACATAATTACCAAAATATTACACAATATTAAAGTTAATATAAAAAATATTTTTTTTATTTAAGTATTTATTTTCTTTTTTTTGTAAAATTACATTTTTCAGTTTAATTTTACATCAAAACAAGAAAGTATTAAATAAAATAAAATAAAAAAATGGGGGTAAAAAGATGAATAAATTCATTTTATATTATTCTCTTTATTGATACTTTCCCGATTAAAGAGAACATTAAAATCAAAAAAATTCTTAATTAATTGAGAGTAGAATTAAGGGAAAGAATTCTAATCAAATCTCTAATTTACAAACTGGTATTCAAAGCAAAATAAATATTAGGAGGATATTATGAAAGTCATCATTGAAGCACAAAGAAAAGAAAATAACAGGGTTATTGTTTTAGGTCAATGCCCTGCAAGGTGTCCTTGCCCAGGATGTCCAGGCAAAAGACCTAATCATTAAATAATAAAGTTGCCATAGAATATCTAATTACAAATTTATTTGTGTAATAATTTCTATGGCAACTGACTTGGAGGAAAGTTATGACAAATAAAAAATTGATTATATACTTTATAGATAAATATTTTAAAAAGGATTTTATAATATTTGCGTTATTTTCTTTATTAACGGCAACCGTTTCTGCTCCTGTTCCCTTTATTTATAAAAAAGTTATTAACGAGATCAATTCCGCTTCTCTTGATAAATTACTGATATTGTCTTTATTTTATGTTTTTCTGCTTACGACAAATGTTTTATTGAACTATCTTAAAGAAAGAAAAACAGCAAGTTTTCAATATGATGTATCATTTACCGTATCAGCGGGAATTTATGAAAGAGTCTTAAAATTACCTTTCTCCGTACTTTCGGAAAAAGCTCCCGGCGATATTATGAAATTGGTTCAAACCGACAGTAATAATTTATACAATATTATTACTTACGGAATATTGCAAATTATGTCAATTGCCGTTCAATTCATCGTTAATTTTTCTATCCTGATTTATTTGTTCGGTTGGAAGGTCATATTCATTCTGATAGTGTTGCCCGTATATTTTATTCTTATAAGAAAAGGAGCCGATAATGTAGAGAATTACGGATTTAAATACGAACAATCTGTCGATAATTGGGCTGAAGACGCATATTCTCCTTTGTATAAACTTAAAGAAGTAAAATCCAGAAGAATAGAGGGATACCTGACTGAGAGAATAAAAAAATCATATTCCGAAGTTCGCAAAGCAGGAGTAAAATACGGTTATGTATCAAACCTTTTGTACAGTTTTTATTCATTCTTTGATAAAGGAATTTATGCTTCAATATTTCTTTTCGGCATATACAGCGTCAATACCGGAAAAATGAGTTTAGGTTCTCTTTTTGCAATAATTTATGTAGCTGATTCCGTGATGTCCGGATTTAACGATTTCAGTCTCGCAATTATCAATGATTTTCAAAAAAGATTACCTTCAATTACAAGAATAGCCGATCTTTTTTCATTGGAAATACCTGAAAGTTTAAAATCTCCCGATACTGCAAAACCGGTAAAAATAAATTTTTCAAACGTTCGTTTCTCATACGGAAAATCATCGGCAACTCTGGAAATAGATAATTTAAATTTAAAAAGCGGATTAAATTATGTTTTGCTCGGAGAAACAGGTTCAGGTAAATCAACATTTTTTGATTTAATAAACGGCATCAGGTTTCCGCAAGAAGGCTCAATCACGATAAACGGCATATCGACAAAGGATATTACGCACAGCTGGTGGAAAAATAATGTCTTTGTCTTATTACAGGATTCAACCGTATTTCGAGGAAACTTACTGGAAAATATTCTAATGGATGATATAGTGAAAGGCGAAGATCATGTTAAAAACATAATTGATAAAAACGGTTTTAAAGACTTCTTTTCGCGTTTTAAAAACGGGTTGCTTACCGAACCTAAAGAAGGAAATGCTTTATCGGGCGGAGAGAAAAGAATGATAAATATCATCAGATTGCTTTTAAAGCAGAATTGCATTATAGTATTGATTGATGAAGGAAAAACAGGTTTGGACGCATCATTAAGAAAAAAAACGGATACTCTTCTTGAAAAAAAACCGGAAAACAGACTTTCCGTTACCATAACTCACGATTTAGATGAAATTGGAAATTTTGACGAAATTATCTTTATAAAAAACGGCAAAGTCATTAAAGGAAAGCACGATGATCTTTATGCAGATAATGCCGATTATAAAAATTTTATAACAAATGGAGGAAATGATCATTAAAATGTCAAAATATAATATTTTTGTTGAAACTGAAAACAATAAATATGTTTATAATTCTTTCAGCGGTTCAGTTGTTGAATTAGATAAAATTCATTATAAAATACTTAAATCCGGTAAAATATCTCAATTGTCTGATATTGAAATAGAAATGTTAACCAAACAAGGTATTTTAATTTCTGAGGAATGTAATGAAAAATCTTTGATAAAATACTTCTTTAATAAAACAAGATATGAAAATAATTTATTAGGTATAACTATTGTACCGACACTTGAATGTAATTTTTCTTGTGCATATTGTTATGAAAAAGAACTAAAAGGTCGTATGTCAGATGAAAAATGGATTGCAATTTTAAATTTCATAAAAAATATAGGCTTAAAATATGATTCTATAAATATTACATTCTATGGTGGTGAACCTTTATTGGAATTAAAAGCAATTTATAAATTTCTTGAAAGTTATTCAAATTTAGATAAGTCTATTATAAAAAAAACTAAATTTGATATGGTAACTAATGGTTATTTATTAACAAAAGATACTATAGAAAAACTTGTTAAATATAATCTAAAAAGTTTTCAAATCACAATTGACGGCAATGAAGAAATGCATAATAAACGAAGACCTCATAAAAAAAACAATGATTCTTACAAAGTTATTGTAAATAATATACATTATGCTCTTATAAAATCAAAATTATCAATTAGAACAAATGTAGATTTAAATAATTCTAATTTTAATGTAAATCAATTTCTAAACGATATAGGATATCCAAAAGGAAATAAAAATCTGCATCTTTATACAGGTATTTTGGTAGATGATAACTCTAAGTCAAATTTTAAAACTCATACTGAAAGTTCATTCAGTAAATGCTATTTAGAAAACTACAAGAAAGCATTGTCAAGAAATGCAGCTCCTTTTACAAACTCAACTTTTCATCTTTCTCCAAAAGATCTTTTTTGCGGTGCAGATTTAAACAGCAACTTTTGCTTTTTACCTAATGGAAGTATTATAAATTGTTGGAATCATCTTTCCTCAGAACAAGAAGTAAATAAATGGAAGATAGGAGAAATTAATAATAGTTCTGTTATAATTGATAGCGTTAGATTATCAAATTGGATGGATTCTACAAGTATTACATCCATTTCTGATGAATGTGATAAATGTAATTTACTTCCAATATGTTTATCAGGTTGTCCTAAATCAAGAGCAATCGGAAAAAAAGATTGTTGTTACCCTAAATATTGGTTAACTGAATATATAACATCACTTATATCTTTACAAAACAGTTCAAATAATACATCATATATTCCAACATTTATTTAGTTATAGTTTGAAATTATTTTTCATATAAGGAGTAATTTTATGAAAAAAATTTTTTTTACGGCTGTATTTTTTAAATTATTTCTTTTAACCGCATTTGAAATACCTTTTTCGGAGACTGTTTTAAAATCAGAAAGAAATCATCTTTCAAATTTCGTTAAAATTTATCCGGCAGATTCCTTGATAATCCCAATGAAAACCGATGTTTGGCTGTGGCGCGACAAGGAAAATCTTAAGTTATATTTTGAAGCGGAAATTAATGATAATTTTAACAAAGGAAAATTAGCCAAAAGAGATGAATGGGTTGAATGCGATTTTATGAGAGTTCAAATTATAACAGATATAACCGACTGTTATGCTTATATGTTCAGCATTTTTCCTCTCGGGAATAAAGATGACGGAATCAGACAACCGGATTTGAACATTAACAGCGAATGGGATTCAAATTATACCTATGAAAACAATATTTCGGATACTATTTGGTCAAGTTCAGTTACAATTCCATTTAAAGACTTGCGATTTTACGGATCTCCGCCTTATAAATGGAAAATAATACTCACCAGATATTTTCAAAATGAGGATGAATATTATTCCATTCCGTTCGGAACCGTTGATATGGGCAAAGATTATTTCAGAACGGCGTATGACATTACAATTAAAGACGATATTAGCAATAAAAAAAATTATAGAATTACTCCTTATTTTACCAAGAAATACGATTTGAGAAAAAAATCTTTCGGTTCTGAAAATATCGGTCTTGATTTTTCGTTTAATCCTGCCTCTTCGGCAAAAATGAAGATTAGCATAAATCCTGACTTTACGGATATTCCTATCGATGAAGTTGAAGATAATTTTAATGTTCGTTATTCTCCGTCCTATTCGGAAAACAGATATTTTTTTATTGAAGATTTAGATGTTTTCGGAACGGAAAATCGATTATTTTATTCTCGCCATATAAGACAACCTCAATATGCCGTAAAATTTACGGGAAATTCAAAGAAATTCTCTTACGGTTTTCTTTCGGCAATGGACAAAAAAATTACGGAAGGAGACGAATTATTAAATAATGATGATTTTTTCAATATTCTCGCTTTTAAATCAAAACGTCAAAATCTTTCTGTTCAGATTACGTTGTTAAACAGAATGAATAAAAATTATCATAATGAAGTATTTGTATTAAATCCGGTTTGGGAGTTTATTCCCAATAATTCAATTTGGTTTGAATCCGATTTGTCTCTCATTAAGAAAAGCAACACAAAAAAAGGTTATTTTCTGTCAACCGGTTATAACGGGAAAAAAGGCAATATCGACTGGTCGGCAAGCATTTATAAATGCAGCAAAAATTATTCGGCTGATACGGGACTCCTTTACAGAACAGATTTTTCAAGATTTAAAGGAAATATTAATTATAAAAAAGAAATAAATAATGAAATATTAAAGTCATTCGGTTCAAATATAAGATTTAATCGCAATAATGAATCGGATAACAGTTTGTACAGACAAGATGCAGGATTTGGATTTTGGACTTCTTTTAAACAAAAGTTTAATATTAATGCCGATATAAATTCAGGTCAGGAAAATTTTGAAGGCATAATCCGCAATTTTAACAGTATATATATCAGCTTTTCCTATTGGAAATATTCTTTAATGAATTTTCAAATAACTTACGGAATTAATAAAACTCTTGTATATTCTCTTAATGATATATACAGAGCAAGAGATTTAAATATAAGATTTTGGGGAGATATAGGTACAAAATTATCATATAACATATTTGTTCAACAAAATAAATATTTTGATTTTCCGACCGAAAGCAATGCAGATGATCAATACCGAATAATTAATACAGACCTCACAATTAATTTCTCAAATTATTTTTCATTAACAAACGGTTTAAGATATAATGATTATGAAAGTTTATATTCCTCATCATATCTCGGATTTTTCTCAAACTTACGATTTGAATTTAAAGAAAATTGTAATATTTATCTCGGTTATAAAACAGCTCAAGACGAAATTGAAAAAGAATTTATTACAGATTACGAACAAATATTTACAAAAATCAGTTATAATTTTTAGTTTTTATAAAAATATTATGATTTATGTTTTTTAATGTTCGGAAAAAATAACTTTTCGTTATTGTATTTCCCGTTACCGGTTTCTTGTTCTGTCTTAAATAACATTTTTAAATTTAATATCTCAAATAAAAAAAATTAAAAAAAATAAGCTTAAACATTATTTACATGCAAACATTGAAGTTATAAATTTAGATAGCGTTTTTTGATTTAAAGTTATTTATGCAATAATTGATTATTTTCGTGAGAGATAAGAAATCAATAAAAAAATAAGCCTGTTTTTCTTTGGTTTTAGTCTCTTGACAGATTAATAAAAAATCTATTTTTTGCTATTCGTTATTTATACACATGATATACACGTAAGATTGTTTTTAACGTTTATATCCTTAATAAAAATACTATAAACTGCATTTATATAAAGATTTAACAATACACATATTGTTTTGCTTCAATAAACAGTCATGTGTATAACTTTTAATTTAATTGAGAAAAGGATTTAAAATGGATCAGGATATTTGGCAAAATATTTTAGATAAACTCGAAGAAAATTTAAATGAACAAAGTTTTAAAACTTGGTTTTCAAATACGGAATTAATGGATTTCAACGATAATAACATGATCATAAAAGTTCCGACAAAATTTGCGGCAGATTTTTTAAATAAAAATTATACGGCTCTTATTACGGAAATATCTTTCGCAATATATAAAAATAAATATAAAGCAACTTTTACAAGCGAACCTTTGCTGATCCAAAATAAAAAAAAAGAAAAGAAAAAAAATAATAGAGAAAATAATTATAATTACAAAACCATAAATACTCTGAATGAAAAATACGTTTTTTCGGAATTTGTGGTCGGAAAAAGCAATAACTTTGCTCATTCAGCTTCCATGGCAGTAGCCGAAACTCCCGGAACAATCTATAATCCTCTTTTTATTTACGGAGAATCGGGAATGGGTAAAACTCACCTGATGCACGCCATCGGGCATTTCGTATTGGAAGAAAAAAGCAAAAAAAACGTTCTTTATCTTACTACCGAGCAATTTACCAATGAAATGATAGAATCCATAAAAAGCAATACCATGTCAAAATTCAGAAATAAATTTCGCAATATAGATCTTCTTTTAATTGACGATATTCATTTTTTATCAAAAAAAGAGGGAACCCAGGAAGAATTTTTCCATACATTCAACACTTTGTACGAATCAAAAAAACAAATAGTTATGACCAGCGACAGACCTCCTAAAGACATTAAAGATTTGGAATCAAGACTGGTTACAAGATTTGAATGGGGACTGCTTGCCGATCTTAAAAATCCTGATTTTGAAACAAGGGTGGCAATATTAAGAAAAAAAGCGGAATCGGAAAATATTGATCTTTCTGAAGAAACTCTTTATTTTATGGCAGAAAACATTCATAATAACGTCCGATCTCTAGAGGGTTCATTAACCAGACTGATGGCATTTGCTTCATGTGAAAACATCAACCCGAAAGAAATAAATCCGGAAACGGCAAAAGAAGTGTTAAATACTTTTATATCAAATAAAGTATCGGAAGTAAACATGGATACCATAATGAAAAAAGTATGCAGCGAATACGGAATTACTCCGGAACAAATCCTGGATAAAACAAGAAAGAAGAATATAGCTTTTCCTCGCCAAGTGGCAATGTATATTTCCAACATGCTTATTCCTCAAATATCGCTCAAAGAAATTGCCCATTATTACAAACGAAAAGACCACACTACCGTTCTGCACGCCAAAAAAATGATTGAAAATCTTTTGCGAAAAGACGGAGACGTAAGTGTCCAGGTAGAAAAACTGATAAAAAACATAAAAAGTTAATCACATACTTTTGAGGATAAACATATTAATATTAATATCTTAATAAATAAAAGGTTATAATTATTGCCAAAAATACTTATCCTCAAAATGTGAATTTTATATGTTAATAAAAGTAGATAAAGAAGTTTATATGAAAATAAATTTATGCACAGTTTATAAAGTTTTTTTTATAAACGCATTATCCACCGATATAAAAACATAATGAATAATAAAGTAACATATTGAATATAAAAAAGTTATTCCTTAGAAGAAATAAGTTGTGCACTAAAACACATCCCCTGTTACTTCTTCTATTCTTTTTATATAAATTAATAATAATATTATATGAGGTATATATGAAATCATTTTATCATTTAAGTTTATTATTTTTAATTTTCATTTTAAGCTGTGAAAATAAGAATAATACTGTCGGTTATACTGAAATCCCCCAAACTCCGAAAGAATTGACCTTAAATCAGATTGAAGAAGCTTATTCTTATACAGATACCGTCAGAAATTACTCGGCAAATCCCAGAATAATTGTCGGAAATTATAACGGCAACGAATCCAGAATACTTTTAAAATTTAAAAATCTTCCGAAAAATGCTTACGATATAAAAAATGCCAAAGTAAAACTTATTTCAAAAAGAAATTGGAGAGAAAATGATTTTAACGTAAAAGTAGCAAAAGCAACTTCTTCTTGGAAAGAATCCGAAGCGGAATGGACTTATTCGGAAAAAGAAAAAGAATGGACTCCCGGAGGAGAATTTGCCGACCTTGATTCTGTTTCTTTTCTGATTCAAAGCTCAGCAACGTATCCTTTAATAAATTACGAAGAAGCGGATGCCGATATTGATTCGGTTTCTTGCGAGTTTTCTTTGCCCGGAGAATTAATCAGAGATTGGATTTATGAAGACGACAGTTTAAATTGCGGTTTGGTTTTGTACAGCGAAGACGCTGAAAACAGTTTTGCGGAATTTTATTCCCGAGAAACATCATGGGGACCGGAATTAACTTTTGAGTACAAAAAATCAGAAACTTCTTCAAATTATAAAATTTATGAAACTGAAGCAAATTATGATACATTCATAAACTCTTTTTCTCATGAAAACGAAGTTATGAAAAATGAAGAAGAATTGCTGATTTCAAATATTTTTCCTTCTAATATTGTTTTGAAATTTAATTTATCTGATTCTGTTTTCATAAACTCTTCCGGAGGGATTCTTCCTGATTCGATTGCTCTTGAAAATGCTACCGTAAACAAAGCGGAAATTTATTTGTATCCTGATTTTGAAGACGGTTATTTCAAATCTTACAATGATCTTAATTTTCAGGTTTATTTGCTGAATGCCGATTCGAGCGATGATTTTCCTTTTTACGGCGATGAATTGATTTTTGTTCCCGGATCTTCTGTCTCAACTCATGTGAATGACGATACTTTATTGAAAATAGACGTAACGAAGTTATTGCAGACTATAACCGGAGATAAAGAAAAAAATAAAGGTTTTGTCATTACTTCAACTTCCAGAAACCGCGATTATTCTTACATCAAATTTTATAAAGACGAAAATCCGGACAGAAAACCTAAACTCGTTATAACTTACAGTCCGTCCGTTATGAATTAAGGAGGAAACATGAAATTATTTTCAATTATTTTTGCTTGCATGATATTGTTTTCCGGATGCGATAAAAAAAATGACAAATCTGTTGTTTTGGCAAGCGTAAACGATAAAAAATTAACAGAAAAAGAACTTAAATCTCTTTTTTCCGAAGAAGAATGGAAAAATAAAGACAATAAAGAAAAGAAACGTTTGGTTAATGAATGGATTGATTTGACTGTATTGGCTGTCAGAGCAGATCAAACGGGTCTTTCCGATACGGATTATCTGAAAACTAAGTTGGATTACGGCAATAAAAGAATAAAAGCCAATGCTTTGATTGCTCAGAAAACCGAAGATATGAAAGTTAATGAAAACGAAATTTTTGATTATTACAAACTCAATAAGAGTAAATATAAAAAAGAGGATATTGAATTAAAATTACAGCGTATTTACGTTTCCGACAAAAACAATTTGGAAGTTGTCAAACAGGCTATTTCGGAAGGTATAACTTTTAAAGAGGCTGCAAAACTTTATTCAGAGGAAAGAGCCGGAGCTTCCGGAGGATTTATAGGCTGGAAATCAAGAAAGAATTTTTCTTCTCAAAATTGGGAAAAATTAAAATCTGCAAAAAAACTTCATTACATCGTTATGAATGCCAAAAGAGGATTTTATATGACTCGTTGGTACGATAAGAGAACCGTAAAAACGCAAGCTGAATTTTTGGATGTTAAAGACGAAATAAAAAAAGTACTTATTTCTGAGAAAAAAGCAGAAGTTTACAATAATATTTTGAAAGATGCCAAAGAAAATTCGGAAATAATAATTCAAATATAGAGGTTAATTATGAAAAAAATATTTTTTGGATTAATGTTGAGCTTTTCTTTGATTTTTGCTATGGAGCAAGTTGACGGAATTGCGGCAAAAGTAGGAAGAGAAGTTATTTTGGAAAGTGATTTGAAAAAAGAAATCATGCAATTGCAAAGCGCCGGAATGTATAAAGAAGACATGAAGGAAACAGATTTGCTTAATCAAATGATTGAAAGTAAATTAATCGTCCAAAAAGCAAAAGAAGAAAATTATGAGTTTGATGAACTTGAAATAAATAAAAAAGTAAATGCCAGAATTGATGAAATAACCAAAAAGGTAGGATCGAAAGAAGCTTTGCGAAAAGAAATCAAAAAAAACGGTTTAACTCTTTATGATTTGAAAAACTATTTTCGAGATATGCTTATTGAAGAAAATTTGAGAAATCAGATTATGAGCGAAGAAATCAGATCAAAGATATATGTAACGGATATAGAACAGCAGGAATATTATCAAAATCATATCTCTGATATTCCTCTGAGACCGGAAGTTGACGAAATCGGGATGATAATGAAAACCATTTCGGCGGGGGAAGAAACCAAAAAGAAATCACTGAAAAAAATAAATGAAGTTATGGATAAAATTGTCAGAGGAGAGGATTTTGCCGAATTGGCTAAAATGTACAGCGATTGCCCCAGCTCTGAACACGGGGGAGATTTGGGATTTTTCGGAAAAGGAGCAATGGTTCCTGCCTTTGAAAAAGCAGCTTTTTCTCTTCGCGTAAATGAAATAAGCGATATTGTCGAAACAAATTTCGGCTATCATATTATAAAAATGGAAGAAAAAGACGGAAAAGATATTAGAGTTAAGCATATCTTGGTGCAAACGGAAGCAACGGAAGAAGACGTAAAAAATACCGTTGATTTAATGAATAATGTAAAAAAAAATCTTGAAGAAGGCGCTGATTTTTCCGATAAAGCAAGAATTTATTCCGAAGATTCTTCTTCCGAAAAAGGCGGAATTATAGGTGAATTTCCCAGAGATAAATATCCTGAAATGTTTAAAGAAAGCATTATTGATCTCAAGCCAGGAGAATACAGCGAGGTTATAAGGGAAGGCGATGTTCTTTATATTTTCGCTAAATTGAGAACTATTCCCGAAAGACCCTATAAATATGAGGAAATTGCCGAAAACATCAAAGAAATGGTTACCGTTGAGAAGCAGAGAGAGCTTTATGCCGAATGGGTTAAAAAACTTAAAAAAGAAAATTACGTCGAAATTTTGTATAAACAATAAGAGGCTGTACGTTTTATGAAATCTTTATCGGTTTTTTTGGCGACTCTTTTCGGAACAGGATATTTTCCGTTTGCTCCCGGAACCGTCGGTTCGCTTTTTGCCGCTTTTACTTATTTGGCATTGCCTGAATATTTCTTTTCCGATAAATCTGGAGAAATTTATCTTTTTTTGATTGTTGCAGCGTTATTTTTTATTTCGGTAAAAGTTTCTTCGGAAGCGGAAAAGACGCTCGGACACGACAGCGGAAAAATCGTCATAGACGAATTTGTCGGATATTACGCATCAGTTTTATTTTTGCCACATCATTGGATAACGGCTCTTGTTGCCTTAATTTTTTTCCGAATTTTCGATATTGTTAAACCGTCTCCGATTTACGAAACCCAAAAATTAAAGAGCGGTTGGGGAATAACTGTCGATGACGTCGCAGCCGGAATATTTGCCAATATTTGTACTTATTTCTTTTTGATTATGTTGGTTAAACAATTCAATATAACAGTTTGAAAAGAAAATAAAATTAAATTTTATTTCGGGAAAAATCTTTCTTTTTCCCGATTTTTATTATAAACTTGCCATTTGATTGAAATTGCCGTTTATTTTATTTGCTTGCTTAAAATAAGAATAAAATATTAGTGGCGATGAAAATAATTTATTATTACGGTTTATGCCGATAAATTTAAGGAGAATATATGTTTTTTACCCTTTTGGACGCAGCCGCTTCACCGGCTAAACAGAATCCTTTGATGGGAATATTGCCTTTTGTCGTGATGTTTGCCATCATGTATTTTTTGATGATAAGACCGCAACAAAAGAAACAAAAAGAAATGCAAAAAATGTTGGATGAATTGAAAGTGGGGGACAAGGTCGTAACCGCTTCCGGTATTATAGGACAAATTACTAACTTTAAAGAAAATAAACAAGTTGCGGTTATCAAAGTTGACAACAATACCAATACTAAAATTGAATTTCAGCGTTCTGCCGTTGCCGGAGTAATAAATGAAAAAAAGGAAACGGATAAATAAAGGAAAAGTTCTTCCGATCAGAGTTGTCGGGGATAAAGTTTTACGGGAAAAAGCAACAAAAGTTGAAGAAATAAACGAAGAGCTGCAAGAATTTATCGATGATCTTATCGAAACCATGTATGTAACCGACGGAGTAGGTTTGGCTGCTCCGCAAACAGGTCGTTCATTAAGAATTTTTGTTTGCGATCCGGATTGGGGAGATACCAAAAAGCGTAATCCGGTTGTTTTTATTAATCCTGAAATAGTAGAATCTTCCGGACAATATACTTTTGAAGAAGGATGTTTGAGTCTTCCCGGAATTTACGAAGAAGTAAAGCGACCTGGCTTTGTCAGAATAGAAGCTTTGGACAGATACGGGGAAGCGTTTTCCATGGAAGCTCAAGATTATTATTCGACCGTACTTCAACACGAATACGATCACTTGGAAGGCATTTTGTTTATTGATCGGGTTTCAAAATTGAAATTATTGCCTCATAAGCGCAAAATAAAACAATTGATGCAAAATACCGACGAAAACGGAGTTAATATTCGTTGTGAATGAAAATAAATTAAAAAGAATCATATTTCTCGGAACTCCCGAGTTTGCCGTTCCGACTTTACGTCTTCTTTGCGAAAGTAAATATAAACCTGTTTTAGTAATATCTCAACCGGACAGATATAAAGGACGCAACAGAAAAATTTTGCATACGGAAGTAAAAAAAGCAGCTTTGGAATACGGGGCGGAAGTTTATCAGCCGGAAGATATAAATTCTTCCGAAAGCATAGAATATATTTCTTCTTTTAAACCTGATTTGGCTGTAACGGTTGCCTACGGCGGATATTTGAAAAAGAAAATGAGAAAACTTCCCGTGTTCGGATGCATAAATCTTCATCCGTCTCTGCTTCCGGAATATCGAGGTTCTTCTCCGCTTAATTTTTCTCTTTTTAACGGAGACGAAAAAACAGGCATTACCGTTTTTAAGATTATCGGAAAGATGGATGCGGGACCTGTTTACAAACAGATTAATTTTGATATTTTGCCGAATGAAAATTATACTTCTCTCTATAAAAGAACATCTGAAACGGGAGCAAAACTCGTTCTTGAGGTCTTGGACGATATATCGGAAAATAAAGTTAAACCTCTGAAGCAAAATCACGAAAAGGCTACTTTCAGTTTTAAACTAGAGAAAGAAGACTTGATTCTTGATTGGCATCAAAAAGCGAAAAAAATTCAAAACAGAGTAAGAGGTTTGGCTGATGTTCCGGGAATAACTGCTTCATTCAGAAACAAAACAATAAAAATACTGGAAGTGGAATTAATCGAAAAAAAATCATGCAAATCTCCCGGAACCGTAATTGAAACAGTTAAAAATAAAGGAATTACGGTTACAACGGAAGATTTTGACGTATTAATAACAAAAGTAAAACCGCAGGGGAAAAATATTATGACGGCTCATGCTTTTCACCTCGGAGCAAAAATAAAACCTGGCGAAGTTTTCTTTTGAAATACTTAAATAAAAATATCTTTAATCGGAGATAATTTTTGGAAAAAGAAATTAATCTTGAAACAAAAGGAAAGTCATTATTTCTTATCTTGGCAACCGTAAGCCTTATTTTTGCTCTGTTGATAACAACGGTTTTATGGTGGTTTATTGCTCCCCGTTTGCATGAAATATCCAAAAATTTAGTCGGTAATGCCCTGATAGCCAAATCATGTCTTTACGCTTTGAGACTTTTTTTCTTTGTTGTCGTCTCCGGACATGTTCTTCTGCTTTTGACCTGCGTTACCGAAAAAGACTTTTTTATCTCTAAATTTGCGGTTCGCATTGCTATTAACTTTCTCTTTCCTCTTTCCGTTTTTTTGGGTAAAATTGCCGGAATAAAAAAAGACAAAATACGGAATTCTTTTGTCTTCGTAAATAATTCTTTCGTAAACGCATCAAGACATCAATATGATGCTGCTCGCATTATGATTTTACTTCCTCATTGTCTGCAAGTAATAGATTGTCCGCACAGGATTACCGTTGATATTGCCAATTGCAAAAAATGCGGACGTTGCGATATCGGAGATCTTTCCGCTTTGGCGGAACGCAGAGGAGTTAAAATTGCCATTGCCAGCGGAGGAACTTTGGCGCGCAGAATAATAATTCAAAATCGCCCCAAACTTATTCTTGCCGTAGCCTGCGAAAGAGATTTGGTCAGCGGTATTCGGGATACTTTTCCCATTCCCGTTTTCGGAATTTTAAACGACCGCCCGAACGGTCCCTGCATCAATACCAAAGTTGCCGTAAAAAAAATAGAATCGGTTTTGGATCTTGTAATATCAGAAAAATAAGCTCTTAATTTTAATATAATTTTTTACGCCCGTTAAAGGTCTTTTTTTGTTTTTTCAGATAAAAAAAATCCTCTCGGGAATTTATTTTCTCGAGAGGATTAATTTTTATATGTTTTTTATTCTGAATAAATTACGGAAGATTTTTCTGATTCCCATATTTCAACTTCATATACTTGACATCTTTCGCATTGAATTTTTTTGGATAATTCTTTATATATAATGCGCGATATATTTTCGGAAGTCGGATTTATTTCTTTAAAAAACTCCAGTTCATTCAGGAATTTATGGTCAAAATCATCCATCATTTCATTAAGATATTTTTTTATAAGTTTAAAGTCTATCGCTAATCCTATTTCGTCTGTTGAATCGCATTTTATTCCAGCTCTGACCTTCCAGTTGTGTCCGTGAAGTTTTTTGCATTCTCCGTCATATCCTTTCAGCATATGAGCTGCTGAGAAATACGAAGTTACGTTTAATTTATACATTTTTTCTCCTGTGATATTTTTTGAATTTAATATTCTTTATGAATAGGGAGAAGAACTATTTTTCCGAGATTATCTTCTTTGAATTTAATTCCTGAAGCTTTTAATTCTTGCAACATAAACTCAATTTGTTCTTCGTCTGCAAAACCTGTAATAATTTTTGCAAAACTTTTATCGTCTCCCATAGTTTCTCTGAATCCGGCAAATAAAGGCATGTCGAAAACCATTTTGTGTCCTATGGATTCTCCTGATAAGACTATAGTATCTTCAATTTCAGCTTCAGTCATCGCCATTATAATGTCTTCTATATATTTTTCGTTGTTTAATTGTAAAATCATGTACATCTTTTAACTCCTAATCCCTTACTCCTGCTTCTCCTGATTTGAATAAAGCTATTTTGGCAAAGAGCGGACCGACCAGCATTACGATGAATGTCGTGGCAGTAATAACGCTCATAATTTGTACCGCTTCATGATGATAATTAAGTTCTTCCAATTCTTTTGAAACTGCAAGAGCCAATCCTACGGCTACTCCCGCTTGCGAAAATAATGCTAATCCCAGATATTTTACTACTTTGTTTTTGGCGCCCGATACTTTTCCTCCGAAAAATGCTCCTGCCCATTTTCCTATAGATCTGGCTAAGATGTAAATCAAAACTATTCCTGCGTATTTTATTATCAAGTTATGATTTAATCTTGATCCGATAAGTACAAAAAACCAGACATAAAGAGGAGGAGTCCAACTTCCCAGCAGATCGAAAATTTTCTTTGAAACCAGTTTTTTGGTATTTACGGCGACAACTCCGGCAGCCATACTGGTTAAAATGGGAGAAAGCTTAAATTGTTCGGAAATGCCGCAGAGCAGCAAAATTGCTCCGAAAGACAATAGAAACAAACCGACTCTGTCATGAATTTTTTGTCCTGTCCAAACAATAACCCAGCCGAAAGCTGAACCGACGGCAAGAGAAATCAGAACTTCTAAGCCGGCATGAGCGAGAGCTGTTCCCACCGATACGTTTGCTCCGCTTCCTCCGAGCAGAATAATTGCCAAAGGACAGGCTATGGTGTAGAGAAGCAAAGCATAAATATCATCCAATCCCATTACTGCGTATAAAGTTGTGGTCAAATCGCCTTTTGCTTTGTATTGCCTTATTACTTCGACTGTTCCTGCCGGAGCGGTTGCCGATGCCAAAGCTCCGAAAATTAATCCCATCGGTATGCTGTGAGTAAACCATCCTACTAAAGCTCCGACGAGTAAAAATGCTCCGGTTGCCTCAAAAATAACTATGGAAAATATGGATTTTCCCAATTTTTTTATTTCTTTGAACTGTAACTCCCCTCCTATACCGAATCCGATAAAGGAAAGAGTAACTATATTAATTATATCTAAGCTTTTGATTTGAGTTTCTGTTAAGGCTCCGAAAATATCCGGTCCCAAGAGAGCTCCCGCAACAATGTATCCGACAATGAAAGGCGTTTTTGCCAAAGATGCTCCCCGACTGCATAAGTATGCAATAATAACGGAAGCTCCCAAAAATATAAGTAATGACGCATTAGTAAACATAATTAATCTTCTTTCAATAAAATTCGGTAAATATCTTCAGTTGTTTCAGCATTTATGATTTGTCGGGTCAAATCATCTTTTTTTAATCTTAACATTAATTTTGACAATAACTTAATGTATTCTTTATCCTGTTTGTCCGATGCTCCTATCATAAAGATAATATTTACCGGCTGATCATCTATCGATTCGTATTCCAAGCCTTTTTTGCAACGTCCGAGAGCTATGACAAAATCTTTTATTGATTTGTCTCTGGCATGAGGAATGGCTATATGGTAACCTATTCCGGTGCTCATTAATTTTTCCCTGTCAAAAATTGCTTTTGCATAAACATCGGGATCTGTTATTACTTCACTTTTACAGATAACACCGATTAATTCTTCAAGCGCTTCTTTTTTGGATGTTGCATTTAAATCAACTATTCTTGAAACATCAAGATAGTCGATTACTTCAATTCCTTTTTTCATAACGTCTCCTTTTTCATTTATTTATAAATAAAATATTCTTTAAACTCATTGAATTTTATAAAGAATCACCATAAAATGGCGGCATATGCCTGTGTCAACGAAATATAAAAAAAAAGAATAATTGAAATTTATCTTTCTATTTTATTGAAAAATAAAGATATACGGTTTCAGTAAAATAAAGGTTATGCTTTCCGTAAAATTTGCATTAACCGTAATAAATCAAAATTCTTTTAAATAAAGCATTTTAATACAATAAATGGCTTGACCCTGAAATATAAAATATTTTTTTTCAATTTCTTTGTTAAGGAGAAAGATAATGAAAATAGATTTACATATGCATTCCAACTTATCGGACGGAGTGTTGTCGCCAAAAGAGTTGTTTGATCTTTTCAACAGTTTGGAATATGATGTAATTTCTCTTACCGATCATGACAATATTGAAGGATGCAATGAATTAAGAAAATATGCCGAGAACAGCAGATTAAAAATCCTGAACGGGGTTGAAATAAGTTCTTTGATTAACGGAACGGATGTTCATATTTTGGCTTACGGGTTTGATCCCGAATACGAAAAATTAAAAGAAATGCTGGCTTATATTCATCAAAGCAGAATTGACAGAGCCCAAAAAATTATTTCTAAATTAGATGAACTTTTTTTGATAAAAATACCTATGGAACTTCTTTATGAGTTGTCCGGAAAACATAATGTAATCGGAAGACCGCACATAGCGAGAGCAATTATACGACTCGGATACGCCAAAAGTTTTAATCAGGTTTTTGAAAGTTATATCGGAGATAATTCTCCCGCTTATTTTACCAAGGAAAGCTGCAGTCCTAAAGAGGCGATAGATATAATTCATAAAGCCGGCGGAATTGCCGTATTGGCTCATCCCGGCAAACTGGAAAATGAAGAATTGGTTAATGAATTGATTAAAAGCGGCATTGACGGAATTGAAGTTTTTTACGGAAGACATGATTTTTATCAGGTTGAACATTATGAATCTTTGTGTCGCAAACATAATCTTTTTATGTCCGGAGGTTCTGATTTTCACGGTAATGATCCCGATTACGTTTTTATGAAAAAACTGAAAGTTCCGCATGAAAAACTTATGCCTTTATTAAAAAGAACGGGAGTATATAATGAGTAAAATGGCTGATCTTGTCAATATCAACGAAAAAAAAGGATTTCCCAGAACTTATCGTCATAACGTATTTATAAGAACTTTTGCTACATTAACGGGTTTCTTTTGCGTCTTTTATGCTTTTTGGTATATCTTTAATCAAATTGATGCCGAAACTCCCGGATTTAAAAAAGCTGTTCCCTTTATTATTCTTTTCTTCGGAATTAACTCTTTGCTCAGAAATTTATTCGGATTAAACAGCGTAAAAATCTTGAAAAAAGGCGTTAAATTTTGTTATATTCTGAGAAAATCAGTATTTATAGAATGGGATAAAATAAAATCGATAAAATTTAAGGACGGCAAAATAAAGAATTTCCTGATAACTTACGATAAATCGGGAATCGAAAAAGTTTTTGAACTTTCCATAAATTTTCCGAATATGCTTGAAATAATAAATTCGGTTGCGCAAATGCGACCGGATGCCGAATACGATGAATTTTTGAATAATGTCGTAGTTTGGGACAAAGAAGAAGCGGCGGAAATAAAATCCGACGGAGAATAAAAGAAATGTTTAAAGAAATTGCTCACGTTATTTATCCTTTTTTGGCATTAAACGAAGTAAATAAAATCAACAGGTATTCCAAGGAAAGGGTAAAGTACCCTCTTTATTTCATTGCGGGAGCGCCTAAATCCGGCGGAGAAATACTGTACGATATTTTAACGCATTATTTGGATGTTGTTTATCCTGACGGAATTGTCGAAAAATACGGAAAAAATATTTTTACGGCTTTTGAATTAAGCAATTTTATTTTTAAAGACAAGCCGCGCCGTTCTTTTTCGCTCGGAAAAAGAGAAAAATATCATTCCCCGGTTGAATTTAATTTATTTTGGAACAGGTTTTTTGATCCCGAAGAGGATTTTGCGGATTCGGAATCCGTTTCAGCCGAAAATATAAATTATCTCAGAATGGCTTTTAAATCAATTATAAACAGATTCGGACCTCTTTTAATGTACAATCAAAAATTCGGCGTTAAATTGCGTTTATTGAACAATATTTTCCCGGATTGCCGTATTATTTGGGTGAAAAGCAATCCCGTATTCACGGCTCAATCTGTTTTTATTCACCGCAATCAAAAAAAAATTAATCATAAAGAATGGTGGGGATGCAAACCTGAAAATTGGGCGGAATTTAAAGACGAATCATTGGTTAAGAGAATTGTCAGGCAGATTTTTGAGATAGAAAAACAGATTAATTCCGATAAAGCTCTTTTCGGAGATCGTTTTATGACGGTTGATACGGAAGATTTAAGTTCAACGATCAATACGACGGAAAGAATAAGAATTTTTATGGGAAAAGATATTAATTATCGTTTAAATGCCGAAGACAACAAACATCTCAGCAAGAAAAACAGAAAAGTTTCAGAAAAAGTTTTTTTGAGAATGATGGAAGAAGTTCAAAATTACGATTGGTTTTCTTATGAAAATTCCGGAGGATTTTCTTTATAATTTAAACTGCCGTTGAGGAAAAATTGAAGAAGTTTTTATGGATTATTTGTTGAATAAAAATAAAATAGAATATGTTTTATTTCATTTGAATAATCATGTTTACCTTACTGACGAGATCATTTCTTTTTTTTGTTTCGAGCAAACCGAAAATACCGAAAATAAGATAATTTTCAGGCTTTCTTCAAGAGAATACGATTTAAACAGGGTAAAGTTTTGCGACGGCATTCCCGTACTTTTTCCTGACGAAACCTGTGATTGTATTTTTTCTTTTGAAAAAAATAATTTGATTTTTCATCATGATTTGCTTAAATCCTCTTTTTATCTTTTATCGGGTTATCATGAGTTTAAATTAAAAAAACGTAACGAATTAAACCGTTTCCCCTACGATTTTTCCGTTCAAAAAGAGTTGAATATTATAAAAAAACCTGTCGTCAATTATTATTTTGAAATGATTATTGAGGGAATAGAAAAATTTTTAATAAAAAGAAACATAAAATTAAAAAGAAAGATAATATTCGATAATTTTGCTTTTATGAAAACTTGCGATGTTGACAGGATTGAAAAATATCATTTTCCTCATCTTAAAAATCAGCTTAAATATATTTTCGGAATGAAACCTGAAATTTATTCTTGCGGCGGACATTTCGAAGAATTATTTTTAACGATTAAAAATACGGCTGAGAAGTTTTTGGGATTTTCAAAGAAAAAAGATCCTTATTTTAATTTTGATTTTATCCGGAAAACAGAGAAAAAATACGGCATTGATTCTTGTTTTTATTTTTTAAGCAAAGGTGTTAAGAATATTGATTCTTATTATAATTTCAGTGATAAAAATATAAAAAAACTGATTTGTTTTTTGGAAAAAGACAATTGCGAAATCGGTTTGCACGGTTCCGTAAAAACAGTTTCCGATTCGGATTTAATGAAAAAGGAATCGGATGAATTGCAAAAATCTACAAAGTCTGATATTGTTGGATGTCGTCAGCACAGATTAACTTTTCATATTCCCGAAACCGGAAAGATTATGGAGAAAAATAATTTCGCTTATGACGCTTCTCTCGGTTTTGCCGAACATGAGGGTTTTCGCAATTCTTATTGTTTTCCTTTTAAACTGTATGATTTTGTCGCCGACAAGGTTATCGATGTTTGGGAGTTTCCTCTTAATGTGATGGACGGAACTCTTTTTGATTACAGAAATCTTGATTTTAAGGAAGCTTTGAATGCCGTAGGCATTATTCTTGAGGAAATTGTAAAATTTAACGGATTGTTTGTTTTGCTTTGGCATAACAGTTTTTTTGATGAGAGAAAATTTCCGGGAATAACCGACTTTTATCGAGATATGCATAAATTTATTTCAGAAAAAAATCCTCTTTGTTTGCGAGGAAAAGATATTTTGTTAATTTTAAACAATAAATAAATAAATAAATAAATAAATAAATAAATTAAAATATAAAACGGATAAAAATAATGATAATCGGAATGGCGCTTGATAATCAATTTTTCGGAGATACCAGAGTAATTAACGAGGCTTTATTTTTGGCTGATTGCGGACATGAAGTTCATGTCCTTTGTTTTAATCACGGCAGTTACCCGAAATTTGAAAAATATAAAAATATAAAACTACATAGATTTTATTTTCCTCTTAAATTAAAAAATAAACTTCGACCTTTTATGCTTGTTTTTCCCGTTTATACGAAAATTTGGGCAAGGGAAATACAAAAATTCGTCAAAAAAAATAAAATAAAAGCTCTTCATATTCATGATTTATATATGATTGAAGCCGTTAAAAAAGCTTTTAAAAAAGGAGACATTTACTGTGTTGCCGATTTGCATGAAAATTATCCGGCAGCCGTAAAATCCTATCGCTGGTCTCAGGGTAAATTTGCAAAATTTTTAATTCGCCCGGAAAAATGGAAGACAAGGGAAAAAATTTTATTGGATTACGTTGATAAAATCATTGTTTTGAGCGAATTTTATCGAGATAAACTTACGGCGGAATACCGGGATTTAAGCAAAGAAAAGTTTGCCGTTTATCCTAACGTTCCCAATGTAAAAGAATTTTTGTCTTATGAAATAAAAGAAATTAAACGTCCTGAAAACAAATTAACCATGCTTTATTTCGGAGCAATCGCTCAGCGCAGAGGAATTTTTACCGTTTTTGATGCAATTCTCAAGCTGAAAGGAAAAAAAGAAGATATTTTTGTTTGGATGATAGGACCTGTTGATCATGCCGACAGAAAACTTTTTGATTCTTATTCGGAAAATAAATATTTGAAAAATAAGATAAAATTTATTCCTTGGATTTCTGTCAGAGAGTTGCCGTCTTATCTCAAAGTTACTGACGTATGTCTTTCTCCCATATTGAAAAATGATCAGCATGAGTCAGGTATTGCCAACAAAGTTTTTCAGTATATATTGTTTGAAAAACCCGTTATCGCAAGCGATTGTCTTCCGCAACAAAAACTGATTTACGAAAATAATTGCGGTCTTATTCATAAATCAGGGGATGCCGATGATCTGGCGAAAGTTGTCTTAAAATTTGCGAAAGAAAAAGAAAAATGGATTGAAAACGGCAAAAACGGCAAAAAAGCTGTTTTAAATAAATATAACGTTAAATCAGCCGGTTTGGAATTGGATAAAATTTATCGAGTCGAAAAATGAAATATATTCTGATAACGGTTGATACGGAATTTTACGGAGGATTTGAAGAAGTTCTCGGCATAAACGGAAGATACGGCATTGACGATATGCTGGAAATCTTAGGTAAATACAATATAAAAGCAACTTTTTTTATAGATTATTTCGGGGTTTATAAATGGGGAGACGATATTTTTCAACTTATTACAGACAAAATAAAAAATGCAGGACACGAAACGGAACTTCATCTTCACCCGGGAATCAGGGGCGGAAAAAATCTGCTCAGCGAATACTCTCCTCCGGAACAGGAAAAATACATAAAAGAAGGAATTGAACTTTACCGAAAATTTAACGGAACAAAACCGGAATATTTCCGGGCAGGCGGTTACGGGATAGATGAAAATACCTTGAAAATTTTAAGAAAACACAATATAAAAGCGGATTTTTCTTATCAATATAAACAAAAAAAATGTAAATTTAAAAAATATCCTTATAAAAATAAATGCGGACTGGCGGAAAATCTTCCTCAGGTTCCCGTTACGGTTTACAAGCTTAAATCCAAGCCGATAAAACAAACTTCCGTTAATCTTGATTGGACTTCTTCGGGAGAACTTAAACATATTTTGCTTGAAATAAAAAAATCAAATTTTAATTTTATTGTTTTTATGGCTCACAGCTTCAGTTTTTTGCATCGCTTTAACAGAAAAAAATTTTTTCCCGCTCCCGAAAAAGCAAAGCGACTTGAAAATTTTATTAAGCAGGCAAAAAAGTACGGATTCAAATTTGTTTCCGCAAAAGAATATTTTGAAATCGGAGGATTTGAAGAAAATTGCGCAGGAGATGATTTTTTACCGGAAATAGGTAATATTTCGGCAATTATCGGAGGATTTTTTGTCAGTATCACGAATCATTTAATTTTAAATAAGAAAATGCGCAATTTATTTTCAGCAATAATTATTATCTTTATTTTGACGGCGGTGATTTTATGGAATCTCTTATAAGAAAAAAACTTGCTCATTTACCTGCTTTAAAACTTATGCTTAAAGGAGCAGGAGAATTTTTAAAACTTAATTTTTATCAGTCAAGAAATTCATTTTCGGCTGTTTTTGATATATTAAAAATAAATTTAAAAAGATTTATAACAAATAAAAGAATCGTCAGTTGCAATTATTGCGGATGGTCGGGCAATTCATTTTATCCTCATAATACCAGAACCAAAAATATGCCTAATGAGCTTTGTCCGAAATGCTTGTCCATTCCTCGTTACAGAGTTCTCATGGAGTTTTTAAAAAATAAAACCGACTTTTTTGAAAGAAAAGGTAAAGTTTTGGAAATAGGACCTAATCGATCTTTGCAGGAATTTTTATTGAGAAAAAAAGATTTTTCGTATATAAGCGTTGATATAAAATCTCCCCAAGCCATGATTAAAATGGATATGACCGATCTTAAATTTTCGGATGAAAGTTTTGATTTTGTGTTTGCTGTCAGCGTTCTTGCTTTTGTGGATGATGATATTAAGGCAATGAAAGAAATGTACAGAGTATTAAATAAAAACGGATTTGCCTTGATTTCTGCAAATATAAATGAAGATGCCGATAAAACAATCGAATACGGCAAAGCCGATCCCAAAAAATCTTATGCAAGACGTTTATACGGTAAAGATATTACGGAAAAACTGAAAAGCGTCGGATTTAAAACAGAACGTTATGATATGAAAAATGAAATCTCTCCGGAAAAATTTAAAGAATACGCAATTAAAAAATCTGTTATTTATAAACTTTCTAAAAAATAAAATTTTTTATGACAAGGCAGTAAAGTCGTACAATTTTCTATTATTTACACAATGTAAAATATAGTATGTACCGGAAATAAAACATCCGGTCAAGAATTTCCTGCTTCCGACATTATAAAAATATCGTTAGAATAATTGTCTTTAAAATAAATACTGCATTGCCTGTAAACCGCCCCTCCGCAGGAAGGGAATTTTAGTCTTTTGCAATTGCTGAGCGGTTAATTTATTTTTCGGTTAAAATCTATAATTAAATGTTGTTTTTAAATAATTAAGGATATTTGTATTTCTTATTCATCTCCGAATGCCGGGAATATAAAGCCGGTTGTATTTCGACTCCGCCGGTAACCGGGGAGCAGAAACCTTCTTCATTTTTACATTCCCCTCAGCGGAGGGGCGGCAATACGCAGTATTGACGGGGCGGTCGTAAATACTTCCG
>PDWI01002447.1_pt1 | contig 46992 bp, 36 predicted proteins | sample 1430891 | NCBI WGS metagenome assembly PDWI01 (sample SAMN01162508, study PRJNA174530) | Oral metagenome, whole genome shotgun sequencing project. | biome: Marine environment; feature: Marine mammal; material: Swab sample of the gingival sulcus; isolation source: swab sample of gingival sulcus...
ACTGTTAAATTTGAAATTGGAATATTCTGAGTTGCAAGTACGTTTTCAAATTCATATCGTGATAGACCTGAAATTTGTGCAGCCTTTCCAATAGTCAACTTTTGGAGCAAATATAATCTCATTGCTAATGAAATCTTGATATTCTGTTTGAGTTCTTCTTCAGTTTCATTTAACGTTAAAAATATATCTGACGGTAATTCTACTCTAATTTCTTGTGTATTCATCATTCTCAATATTTATATTTTAAAAAAATACAAATTTTTTCTTTACCTACAATTATAGTTCTTTTGTCATGTTATGCTCATTACAATTACTTTTCCATGATATTCGGAATAGCAGATTCATAAGCCTCTACTAATTCAGAAACCGGAGTTTGAATAAATCCGTTAATTTCAAAAGTATCCTCGATAACTTTACCTAATTGGCTATAATTTAAAAAGTTCTCTTTACATAGTACTTCAAATTTATCTTCATTTTCAGGAGAAACTGTTACTATAATTCTTGATTGTGATTCACCGAATAATTTTCCGGCAGTCAATTCTTCTTCTTCATCGTAAACAGAACAACCTAAGTCCTTAGACATAATTGCTTTTTCAGCCAAAGCAATGGCTATACCACCTTCGGAAACGTCATGAGCTGAATTAATCAATTCTTCTCCGATTGCTTTCAATACTGTATCTTGCAAACGTTTTTCCAATTCGATGTCGATTTCAGGAGCTTCACCTGTGATTTTTTCTGTAAATTGCTTCAAGTACTCTGACCCGCCAAGTTCCTCTTTATCGCTACCGAGCAAGTAAATCAAGTCCCCTTCGTTTTTAAATTCGGCACTCATCACATAGTCCAAATCATCAATAATCCCTAACATACCTATTACCGGCGTTGGGAAGATTGCATTATTTTGAGATTCATTATGGAATGAAACATTACCGCCCGTTACAGGAGTATCCAATTCACGGCAGGCATCGCCCATACCGCGTATAGCTTCACGGAAAGTCCAATATACTTCAGGATCGTAAGGATTACCAAAATTCAAACAGTTTGTTACCGCAACAGGTTTCGCACCTGTGCAAACAACATTTCTAGCCGCTTCGCAAACAGCCGACATTGCACCACGATAAGGATTTAAGTAAACGTAACGACTATTACAGTCTGTACTTACAGCAATAGCTTTCCCAGGTAGTTCTTTCAATCTTAAAATACCTGCATCGCCTTTGATATTAACTGTATTTGTACGCACTTGCGAATCATACTGTTCATAAATCCAACGCTTAGACGCAATAACAGGAGATTTAAGCATTGCCCAAAAATCACCTTCCCAAGGTTTTTGAGTTTCAGCTTTTTCTGTATCGTATGCACGAGTTTCTTTTAGATATTCAGGCTCAGTATATTCTCTGTCATATTGAGGGGCTTTACCTCCTAATACCAATGTATCAGCAAGCAATTCCGCTACTTTATTATCTTCATATTTCAGGTGAATTACACCATCATCAACGATAGTACCGATTTTTTTGAAAGTTACGTCCCATTTATCGCATATAGCTTTTGCTTCTTCCATCTTGTCTTTCTTCACTACTGCCAACATACGCTCTTGCGATTCAGAAAGCATAATTTCATAAGCTGTCATACCTTCTTCACGTAGAGGGACTTCGTTCAAGTCTATGTCCATACCGAGTCCGTTTCTTTCGCTCATTTCAGAAGTGGAGCAAGAGATACCGGCAGCCCCCATATCTTGAATGCCGGCTAAAACACCAGCTTCAATCAATTCCAAGGTTGCTTCCAAGAGCAATTTTTCAGCGAATGGGTCTCCTACCTGTACTGTCGGACGCATATCATCAGTCTTTTCGTCAAACTCGCGAGATGCAAGTAGTGATGCACCGTGGATACCATCACGCCCTGTTCTTGACCCAAGAATTACAACGGGATTTCCAACGCCTTCGGCTGCCGCAGAGGCTGTTTTATTTACATCAACAATACCTACCGCCATTGCATTTACGAGCGGGTTATCTTGATAGCAGTTATCAAAATAAATCTCGCCACCAACTGTCGGAACGCCGAAACAGTTGCCATAGTGTCCGATACCTTGAACCACCCCTCTAAGTAAAAACTTAGTGCGTTCGTTATCGAGTTCACCAAATCGAAGTGAGTTAAGAGCAGCAATCGGTCGTGCTCCCATAGTAAATATATCCCTCAAAATACCTCCGACACCTGTCGCTGCACCTTGGAAAGGTTCGATAGCTGACGGGTGGTTGTGGCTTTCGATTTTGAATGCGATGGCATAGCCGTCTCCAATATCTACCAACCCTGCGTTTTCTTCTCCGGCTTCGACTAATAGCCTACTGCCTGAACGAGGAAGGGTTTTGAGTTGCTTGATGGAATTCTTATAAGAGCAGTGCTCACTCCACATTACACCGTAAACACCAATTTCCGTATATGTAGGTGTTCTGCCGATTAACTCAACAATATGATTGTACTCATCTTCGGTCAAGCCCATCTCTTTGGCTATATCGACCGTAACTTCGATATCAGAATATAGTTCTTTTCTCTCTTCCATAATCTCTTTTAGAATTTGGAACAAACGCAACGAAAAATATCGCTGCATGATTAACTGCAATCATAATATTCAAAAATACAATTTTTTTTCTGATTGGGCAAATATTGTGGGTTTATTTTGATGAGCTAATATTTTCTTACTCACACCTCTTTTCAAAAATCCCCTTGTCGCTTGAACGGTGAACTCTTTCATTATCACTAAAGATCCGGCAATCCGACGCTACCTTCTATGTTGATATTTCCTGGTAGTTCGACATCCTCTTCCCTTTCTAAAATAGGGAAGTCCCAAGCCATGAAGTTACCGTTTGATTCTATTTCATTTTCTAGTGCATCATCAAGATTTGGGAAAAAGTCTATTCCAACTAAACTTTCGAGTTTATCAATTGACATTGCACAGTTTACCAATGCCTTGTCCGATTTTTTATTTTCCATAAGCAGGGCTATACCACGAATATTTGGCTCTTCAATATCAACAATTACTTTGTAGTAGTACCTCGGAACAGAAACTTCGTTCTCACCGATTTTTTCTAATCCATCTTCCAAAACGGGGCCTGTTACAACCCATAGTGTGCCTGCACTCTCTGCTTCTTTGGCTACGAAAGTTTCTGCGGTTTTCCATATTCCACGATTAAAGCCCGGTACTTGTGGAGACATATTGCTGTAATAGAAAGATTCTGCCATATCTTCAACTGAAGTTTTAGATACGTTCGCAGGCTTGAGATGTCCTCTGTCATACCCGGAACCTTTGTAGTCTGCACTTGTAGCAGACTGGGTAACAACAGCGGTATCTTTTTTAAATTTGTTTTTACGTTTAACGGTAGAATCAAAGTCTGACGGGGTAATCTTATATACTACCCATTTTGCTTGTTCGTGCAGTTCACTATACTCTAAGATATACGTTCCATGTTTTATTACAGCCTCTGCATTTCCCACTTCGGGCATAGCATCTTCTAAGTTTTCAAAGCCATTTAAAAATCCGATAGAATAAACTGTAAACAAGAACACAAGCAGAATCTTTTTTATCATTTGATACTCCTTGTTTGTCGTTGTACATCATATCCCTTTTTTCGTAGTATTTCTACCATACTGTCTCTTCCTATCAAATGCCCCGCCCCTACTACTACAAAATATTTACCGCTTTTTCGGGTAATAATTTCATTTAGGGAATCAGACATTTTGCTGTTTCTATCATAGAGAATTACTTTATGAAAATCCTTTACTTCCGGGAACTTCTCCGTATCCTCAAGTGCATACTGCATAATTAATTCATCATCTCCAGCTTTCCATGCACTCATCATTTTTTCAATCCCAATAGCAGTCGAATCCAACTGGTCAATGCTGTATGAGATATATTCATCTGATAGCTTGTCCATTGCCGTTATCACTCTGAATTGATCCACAGGTTCCTCTAATTGAAAAACGGTTTTGTTTGCGGATTTAGCCTTCGAATAGAGCATATTATCAATCCCGAACTTTTCTTTGATATTATGGTCAATCAATTCAAAACCGGTCATAGTCAGTAAAGCATAACCGACTCTCATTAGCTTCAGATAGGATTCATCAAGGCCATATTTGGTTGCCTGCTTAACGATTTTTTTGTACGTTGATTTGGATAATTTTTTATCTAAACTTGTGCCAATCGGATAAAGCATATACTGAACCATTTCATCGTTTTTGACGCTATCAGGAATAACCTCCAATACGAGATTATCACACTTATTAGACGCCATATCAATCTTCAAATCAAGAGGGTAAAAGTTCTCTTTTACTGCATGAATTGATCCTAAAAGATAGACTTCGCTTTCTCCTTTCTTGCATGACCAAAAGAACAGACTATCTGTATTTTCGGCAAGCAATGAACCGTAAGACAAAGCCCACACTACAAGAGTCAATAAAATCTTGTTTTTCATAAAAATACACAAAAGAAAAAATTCAGCAAAAAATCTATTTTATTATTTCACCTGTTTTGTCATACCAAAAAAGTAAATCAAGTTCATCTATTGGTATATCGACTTTATCGGAAAATTCGAGGAAACGCTCCTCAACTTCCAAATATTTTTTCATACTACCCATATTCGGAATTTCATATATCGCTCCGACAAGCTCTAGATTTCTTAAAATATGTCTGTCCAAAATAGCTAAATTTCTATAGCCTATATTTCTTAAAAAATGTGCCGCTTCTTTCATGCCAATTCCCTTGACATTATCCTTTAGCCATTTTCGCTTATTTCTGTCAGTTTCGTCCGATATAAGGAGTTGATGAATGTCATCATACTGTTCACGCATTTCTAACAGTCGGCTTGCTTTCTGATTATGAAAGCGGATATAATGCTCGGGAGTGGCAAGAATATCAGCAGCGTTGAATGGGGTGATGCGGAAATCTTTCTCTTGGAGTTTTTTTTGCACCTGCAAAGCAGATTTAGCTTTTGACTGTGGAGTACAAATACAAAAACAAAGCTCGTAGAAATATTCTTCTGGTTTTACTTTCGAGAACTCACCAAGCCTTGTATCAATCAAAGGTTTTATTTCTTTGTATTTATTTTTCAGTTCAGGAGTCAGCATAGCTTACCTATCTTTATTGAAAAATTCTATTAGCATCTTCTAATGAGTCGTATATATTCAGAATTGAATTAACACGAGTCATAGTCAATACTTCCTTTACGGGTTTAGTAAAGTTTACGAAACCGATTTTCCCATCGATTTTATCAAAGTGTGCTTGAGAACGGACCAGCTGACCAATAAATAAAGATCCAATCAAATTCACTTCTGAAAAATCTATAATTAAATTTTTAGATTCTCTTTCACCTGCTTCTGTTACTAAATCTTGAAACTCATAAGCAACATCACTTAACATCAATGCACCTTTAACATAAACAATAGTACCTCTGTCTTCATTTTCGATTCTAAAATTATCCATCTATATCTCCATATAAATAATTAACAATTAAGTCCTAAACGAAACTACAATAATAATGTTTTTAACTCATTATATTTGTTATCAAATCCTGCATCAAATAAAACCTATCTGTTTGTGTTGTTTTCAGTTTTGTATCTGCATCTGTCAATAAAAGAAAGGCTTTACTGATTTGTGCCGGAGAATACATACGACTGGCAGCCGTATAATCGTTTATAAACGCAGGATGCACTCCTATTGCTCCGGCTAATTTCGGCCCTGCAAGCCCTTTCTTTGATTCTTCTGCTAATTTCCAAAGAGTTGAAAAGAAAGTCGTAAGCCTTGAAATAATCATTATTTCTTCGTTCGCACTCTTCAACATATTTGTAAGAATATTTATCGCTTCTCCGATATTTTTTCTACCAATAGCCTTCTCCAATTCAAAAACATTATAATTCCTTGACTGACCGATGAGGTAGTTCACATCATCGGAGCTTATAGTTTTTTTCTCAGGGTTATGGGTAATTATCCTATCAATCGTATTAGAGATTACTCTTAAATTGCTATCCACCTGTGTCGCCAAGACATTAGCTGCATTTACATCTGCCGAGTAACCTAAGGTTCGGAAACGTGCGGAAATCCAGTTAGGCATCTGATTCGAATATATTTCAGGAAATTCTACCCATGTATGCTTTGTAAAAAGAAAATTATACGGCAGTTTTGCTCCGGCTAATTTCTTTTTTGTGGTAGCTTCGGAGCGTTTCAAAGCCTTTTCCAAATCCTTGAATGATTTCAAAAACCCTGCACGGATTATCACAACCGAATTAGTAGAAGGATTTTCTATGTAATTTACGAGAGGATTTTTCTCTAAATCTGCTTTCTTTCCCGTACTTAGAGAAAACATCGAATCGAAATGATTTATTGCCGTAATTCTCCTGTTTCCCATCATCGGAAGGGAGTTACATGCCGCAGCAATCTTATCAGCGGTAGTTTCTTTGTCATTACAGTCGAAGGCATCGAAATTGAATCTATCGCTATCATTTTGCACAAGAGCAGCAATTAATTTTCGATACGCCTCTTCTACCAAAAATTCTTCCTTCCCAAAAAGAAAAATAATTGGTGGAAATTTCCCTGATTTTATTATCTCATTAATTACTTTCAAATTCCTAGCCCAAAAATAAGATACAAATATACGAAATATTTTGTTAGCAACTGCCTTTTGTTTATATTTGTAAATTGTTTTTTTACACGGATAGAATATGCGTAAAAGTGGAATATTATTGCATATAAGCTCCCTCCCAAATAAAAATGGCAAGGGACGCATTGATAAAGCAGCACAAGATTTTATACATTTCTTAGCTAAAGCAGGACAGAAGATTTGGCAAGTTCTCCCGATTAATCCAGTAGGCTTTGGCGGAAGCCCATACCAGTGTTATTCTGTCTTCGCAGGAGATACTAATTTAATTGATGAGTCCGCATTTATATCCACATATAATCTGGAAGACTATAAAAATTTTCTAAGCAAGCATTCTTCTTGGCTGAATGATTATGCACTCTTCACCGCACTGAAAGTAAAACATAATAATCTTCCGTGGTATAACTGGGAAAAGAAATACAAATTCCGTGAAGAAGAAGCCATAGCTATCTTCGCAAAAGAAAACCACGTTCTAATTGAGCAAACAAAGTTCAACCAATTTGTGTTCTTTATTAAATGGCAAGACTTTCGCAAAGAAGCCAATCAATCGGGAATAGAAATATTTGGTGATTTACCTATTTATCCTTCGCCTGACAGCTCAGATGTTTGGGCAAGACCTGATTTATTCCAATATGATGAAAGCCTTAATCCTCAAGCAGTAGCAGGTGTGCCCCCAGATTATTTTTCGGAGGACGGTCAGTATTGGGGCAATCCTCTATATTGCTGGGAAAATTATGATATTTTTGACTGGTGGATGCGACGTATTGAACATAATTTTGAAATGTTCGATATTATCAGAATTGATCATTTTCGAGGATTAGAATCTTATTGGTCAATACCATACGGAGAAGAAACCGCTAAAAATGGAGAATGGAAAAAAGCCCCCGGCAAAAAACTTTTATCAATAATTTTCGACAAGTTTCCTAACGAGAAAATTATCGCCGAAGACTTAGGTATCATCACTTCCGAAGTGGAAAATCTACGTAACAGCTTCGGACTTGCTGGTATGAAAATTCTTCAATTTGCCTTTAACGAAGGCTATGAATCATCATACCTCCCTCACCGTATAAACGAAAACTGCGTTGTCTATACCGGAACACATGATAATAACACAACTTTAGGTTGGCATAAGGATTCTAAACGCACTAAAAGAGACAAAGCATTCACACTAAAATATTTGAATTGCAATGAAGAGGAAATCGTAAAAGCTATGATTAGGGCTGCATGGGCTTCCCCATCAAAAATCGCAATTGCCCCGATGCAGGATTTTTTGGAATTGGGGGCAGAGGCACGTATGAATACTCCGGGAACTATCGAAAGTAATTGGAATTGGCAGATGAATGAAAATTCTTTATCGGAAAATTTGGCAAATTGGATTTTGGATTTAACACGTATTTACTTTAGATAGTAACCATAATTCAAAAATTTCGTAGTATAATTTTACGATTTTTTTTATCGGGTATGAACACTTTAGAAAGCATAAGATTAGCACTTTTTGCAGTTCGGGAAAATAAACTACGAGCAGGCCTAACGCTGCTCTCAATTTCAATAGGAATTTTCACGATTATTTCTATCGGAACACTTGTTGGCTCTTTAGATAAAACGGTCTCTTCTGAAATAAGTAATATGGGCGGAAATACCGTAACATTCCAAAGGATGCCGGCTATTCAAATGTCTGGACAGAGTTGGAAAAAATACCAGAAAAGAAAACCTCTGACCTACTCGCAAGCTATGGACCTAAAAGATGCCATGCAATCTACTCACCTTGTAAGCATAACTAACCAAAGCGGTGGACATATCTTGAAATACAAGAATATCGAAACAGATCCTAATGTTGCAGTAACAGGTATTAACGAACATTACTTATCTGTTGGAAAGTTTGATATCACCGCCGGCAGAAATATTGTTAAAACCGATATTGACTATAACAAAAAAGTTTGTATTATTGGCAATGATGTTAAAATTGATTTATTCTCTAATGAAAATCCTATAGGAAAGACTATCAGAGTTAATAACATCAAATATGAGGTAATCGGTGTTACAAAACCAAAAGGTTCGGCTTTAGGTATGTCATTGGATAATTACGTTCTTATTCCTGTAACCGACTTCTTGAAATTCTTTTCAAACTATTGGAACTCCTCACTGACAATTACCATTGAAGCTCCGAATACGGAGGTATTACCCTATGTTACTGATGAAGCAATAATGCACCTTCGTTCTATTAGGAATTGTAAACCTGGAGAAGCAAACAGCTTTGAAGTAATCGAAAGTGATGCCTTAGAGGAGCAGTTTGCCGATTTAACTGCCTATCTTTCAATCTTCGGTTTGATTATCGGCGGTATTTCTCTACTCGCCGCGGGGGTTGGGATAATGAACATAATGTTAGTATCGGTCAAAGAACGAACGAAAGAAATTGGAGTTCGCAAAGCCGTTGGTGCAAAGCGTTCAGCAATTATGATGCAGTTTATTATCGAAGCGGTAACTCTGTGCGAAGTCGGCGGTCTATGCGGAGTCATATTGGGGAGTATATTCGCAGCAATTATCGGTAGCATAGCAAACATGAGCCTAACTCTACCTATAAACTGGATTCTGATGAGTCTGCTTTTCTGTACTTTGATGGGTGTATTTTTTGGGGCATACCCTGCTTGGAAAGCAGCAAAATTAGACCCGATTGATGCTCTAAGATATGAGTAAAAATATAGAATTTGGGCAGTCTGACCAAATACAAACCTAAAGCAATTAGAGTAAAATTTGTATATTAGAATACATTTTTTTATTTTTTCTTGAGTTTCAATAAATATACTGAAATTTATTTTACTTGAAAAATCATCTTGACAATATTATATTTTTACCTACTCAACTGAACCAATCTCGCAACAGTATCCTCGAAAACTGCCTCTTCCTCGATAGATTGAGTCAGAAAATCGTCTCTTTGCTGCTTGTTAGCGATAGCTTTATCGGTTAGTGGATTAGAGCCTTTCTGATATGCTCCGACGCTGATTAAATCTTCGGAATTTCTATATGCTGCCATAATTTTTTGATTAGTGAGTGCAGCCTGTAAATGTTCAGGGGAAATGATTTTATTTCTTAGACGGGATACGCTTTCCAAAATATCAATCGCCGGATAATGTCCCATAGTAGCAAGTTTTCGTGAAAGTACGATATGACCGTCAAGCACACCACGAGCAGTATCAGAAATAGGTTCGTTCAAATCATCACCCTCTACCAAAACAGAGTATAGTGCAGTAATTGAGCCTCTCTCAGAGGTTCCGGCACGCTCCATAGTCGATTGCAGTATATTGAAAACAGAGGGGGTATAACCCTTGGTTGTCGGCGGTTCACCGACCGCTAAACCTATCTCACGCTGTGCCATAGCCAAGCGTGTAATCGAATCCATCATAAGCATCACATCTAATCCTTGGTCACGGAAATGTTCGGCAATAGTAGTTGCAGTCAGTGCAGCTTTGACACGGAGTAGTGGAGGTTGATCGCCCGTAGCGACTACAACTATAGAACGGGACAAACCATATTCTCCCAATTCATTGTCTATAAACTCCCGCACCTCTCTGCCACGCTCACCGATGAGTGCTATAATATTTACATCTGCATTTGTATATTTGGCAATCATACCAAGAAGAGTCGATTTACCCACACCTGAACCAGAAAAAATACCCACTCTCTGCCCCTTACCGATAGTAAGCATACCATCTATTGCTCTTATTCCTGTCTTAATTGGCTCTATTATAGGCTTACGTAATAATGGATTTGGAGGTTTGGCATAGATTAAACGAGTTTGCCGACATGAGAGATTGCCTTTACCATCAATCGGGACACATAAGCTGTCGATAATTCGTCCTAACATATTATCACCTACCGGAATTTCTAATTTTTTTCCGGTGGATATGATTGATGTTCCCGGCGAGAGTGCTGGCATAATACCAAGTGGCATAGATTGGATTATATTTTCATTTACAAAGCCTACTATTTCTGCTTTGCCTAAGACCTTCCCGTCATCAGACTGAAAATTACAAATATCGCCAATAGCTGCTTTAGGACCGATAGATTCAACTGTTGAACCTATCACCTTTGAAACTCGTCCACTAATTTGTAGCGTTTTTGACTTTCTGATTGCCGATTTGAAATGCTTTTCTATGGTATTTGGTACAAGCATTAGTAGTCTTTAAATAGGTCTAATTTGGTTAAATCAGGACGTTGATAATCACTTCCATCCTCGTTGGTTTTAGCTTGATTTTCTTGTACTCTTTCCAAATCAATCACGGAGTCACGGTCATGTATTTTATCATCGTGGTAGTTGGGATTATCGAAAACAGCATCTAAATCCTGTGCAATCTGTTCCAACTGTGCTGTAATGGTAGTCGCTACATTGCCTGACTGAGATTTGACCAGACATTCTCCGTCGGAAACATTTAAGTCAGCTAAAATTTCTACATCACGCATACGTGTTGGGTCATTAATAATTTCCGCTTGTGCTTTTCGGATAATTTTGTAGTCTTTCGGACTGACCCTAATTTCTAAAATTTTATCATTAGATAGTACAGATAAAGCCTGTTTCACCTGATTTATGATAACCGAAGAATCAGTCTCAATTTCTTTTTGAATTATTTTTTCAGCGATTGCTACGGCAGTAGAAACTATAATATTTTCAAATTTCTTTAATTCATTTAGATATTCATTCCTCATCTTTTCAACTACGCTGTCGATAGATTTCACCCATAAATCTTTCCGCTCAATATCCTTTCGGTATTCCGCATCGGAGGTCTCTTTTCCGTGTTTGAAACCTGTATCATAAGCAGATTGAATCTCAATTTTTGCTTCATTAATGGTGATTGAATCAGCAGGAATATTTTTCAGGGATATTTCTGTCGGCTCTTCCTGATTATTAAGTGTAAATGTCTGAGTAAATACAGTCTTCGGTGGAACTTCAATTTCTTTGACGGGAAGTCTTTCCTCTTCTTCCTTAATTCTTAGAAGTTCCTCAACTCGTTCCTCTTCGGCTCGTTTGGCGAGAATTTCTTCTTCGGTTGGTTCTTCTTGTTCAAGTACTTCTGGTCGAGATGGAATATAACGGTAACTTTCAAGTTCCTTTTCAATCAAATCTTTTGCTTTGATGATATGAACTCTTTTAGTCCTTCTTGGAACTCGAATTAAGACATTACTCATGATTCCCCCTCCCCAATGAAAATTGATTATACAAATACATTGTCATTACCACGACCAGCGATAACAATTTCGTCTTTATCTTCTAAATCTTTTACAATTTCAACGATATTCATCTGTGCATTTTCTACATCTTTCAGTTTGACAGGGCCCATGAATTCCAACTCTTCCTGAATAACCAATGCCGCTCTTTCTGACATATTTTTGAATATTTTTTCCTTGACCTTCTCGTCTGCAATCTTGAGTGCCATCGCCAAATCTTTCTTATCAACATCACGCAGGATTCTTTGGATACCTTTATCATCAACATGAATAATATCTTCGAACAAGAACATAAGTCTCGTAATAGATGTAGCCAATTCGTAATCTTTCTCTTCGATAGTCTCGATAAGAGATTTTGCAATCTGATTATTTGATTTATTAAGGATATTCGCTACGAGTTGAGCACCACCAGCTTTCGCTAAGTTTTGAGATAATGATGATTCTGCCACTCTGTTTACAACATGTTCAACTTCTGAAACGATTGCAGGAGAGACCTTACCAAGAGTGGCAATACGCATGATTGTATCTGCCCTAAGTGAATCCTCAAACTCATTTAAAATATCTGCCGTCAAATCAGGTGGTAAATGAGATAGAATTAGTGCTATCGTCTGCGGGTGTTCCTTGTTTAAGAAGTTAGCTGTCAACTGGGGATCTGATTTTTTTAGAATAGAGAATCCTTTAACGGTAGTCAATACACGTATTTTCTCGATAATTTCGCGTGCAGCTTCCATACCATAGGTTTTTTCGAGAAGTACCTGTGCGTATTCCAAACCACCTTCAAGCATATAGCCTGTGGCTGTCATAAGCTGATAAAACTCTTCTATTACCGATTCTACAATATGAGGTGGAACGTCGTGCAAATTGGTAATTTCAACTGCAATCTGCTCTACTTCTTTCATCTCTAATTCACGGAAAATTTTTGCCGCTACATCTGCATCTAACGACATCAGCAATACCGCTGCCTTCTGCTTACCCGATAAATCTTTTTTACTTCTAATTTCCATCTTACCTACCCTGCTTTACTTTTTCATGCATTAACGCATTAGCGTAAAAAAACGCATACGAGCAAATAATATTTTTGCTCAACTCCTACACCGCAAATTTTGTGCTAAAAATCAATTTCCATACTCCTGAAAATCTAACGATTCCCTAAGTAATGTTAATTAGTAGTTTATGAGTGTAGTAATTTGTGATTATGCTTTAATGAGTTAACGCGACTAAATATTATTTTGGCTGTTTTTAACCATTGGATATTAGAAATAGACATCGTCAGCTTCAAATGGGAACATGGAATGTAACTTAATCTAAGCTACAAATTAGGGTAAAAATTCATTTTAATTGTTTATAGTCTAAAACTGGTAATATTCCTTCTCAGGATTGAATACCGGTGAATTTTTCAGCTCATCGAGAAGTAACTTTCTTGCACGGAAAAGCTGTGCTTTCACAGTCCCTAGTGGAATACGCATCTTATCGGCAATATCTTTATAATCTAAATCATCTTCGTGGCGAAGTTTGAGGATATATTGGTATTTTTCCGGCAGTTCCGTAATTGCTTCGTATAGTGCGGTTTTTCTTTCCTCCGATAGCATTTGAAAATCAATAGTAGGATCTTTATCTTCCAAATCCAAATATACTTCATCTTCGCTCCCGGAATTTATCGGACGAGATATTGATACGAATTGGAAGCGTTTTTTTCTGAGAAAATCTATACAAGTATTAGATGCTATACGATATATCCAAGATGAAAAAGTATATCCATCTTTGAATCGGTCAAGAGCGTGATAAACCTTAATGAAAGTTTCCTGTACTAAATCTTCGGCATCATCATCATCATGAACCATTTTCTTCACAGCAATACGAATAGGCCTATAGTACTTATCACGTAGTTTTCCATAAGCACGGTCATCTCCCGATAAAACCTCTTTTATCAGTTTTAAATCCTCTTTATTTCTTTCTTTACTATCCATATTTCCTTTAATTTGGAGACTCGCTCATCTCTCCTTATCAAACACCTGCAAAATTAATCATTTTTTACGAATAAATGAAATTTTTTCTGAAAATTACAAAATTAATATGCTATTAAATCCGCCAAAGCAATAGCTGTTGCTGCTTCAACTATAACGGGCAAACGTAGAGCAAAACAAACGTCATGTCTGCCTTCGTAACAAATTTCTCCCATCTCCTCAGTCTCAAAATCAAATGACTTTTGAGTTTTACTAATGGTTGATGTCGGATGAGCTGAAATTTTAAAGTATAACTCATTTCCGTTCGAAATACCTCCATTTATTCCGCCACTGTTATTAGAGTTTGTTTTACCTTCAGAATTAATGTATGTATCGTTGTAATCACTTCCCTGCATTTCAGCTGCCTTAAAGCCCGCACCAAATTCAATTCCTTTGATACCGGGTATAGAAAAAATCATTTGAGAAATCACAGATTCAATTGATTGGAAATATGGTTCGCCTATACCAATTGGTAAACCATTGACTCTGCATTCAATCATGCCGCCTAGAGAATCTCCTTCTTCAATCGCTCTTTCTAATTGATATTCATAGTCACGGAAACCTCCGATTGAATGAATATTTGCCTCAATGACCGTACTATATTTCTGAGCAATTACTTTTTTTGCAACTACTCCGGCAGCTACGAGTGCAGCAGTTGATCTTCCACTAAAACTACCACCTCCTCGATAGTCATTAAAACCATTATACTTTGTTTTAGCAACTAGATCTGAATGTCCCGGACGAGGATTATTTTTGATAAATGTATAATCCTTAATAAGTGTATCTTGGTTTCTAATTTGTAGATTTATGGGCTGGGCTGTTGTATGTCCATTAAAAACTCCACTCATAATTTCTACTTTAGAATTATCCTTTCGTGGTGTAGTCCCCATAATATTTGGGTTTCTGCGAGACATATCACTTTCGAAATCCTCTTCTTTCAGCGGAATTCCGGGAGGGATAAAATCAATAAGCGAACCGACACATTTACCGTGCGATTCGCCATAAATTGAGACTTTAAATCTATTTCCGAAAGTATTCATATTTTCATATTATCAGTCGTTAATGATTACCAATTCAGTTCTTCTATTTCTGCGTTTACCTTCTTCGGTATCATTTGAAGCAATCGGTTTTCTTTCTCCATACCCTTTCGTTTGAATTCTATTGCTATTAATCCCCTGCGAAACAAGATATACTTTAACAGCATTCGCACGCTTTTGTGAAAGAGCTTGATTTAACTGATCAGAACCAACGGAATCAGTATGTCCTTCAACAATTAATGCAATATCTGGTTTCTTGTGCATGAATTGTGCTACCAAATCAAGCTCCGGCACAGTATCTCTAAGCATAGAGCTACCTGTTGCAAAAAGAAGATTTTCGATAATTAGCTTTCTTCCCAAACCTGAAATCGGAACCTGTTTTCTAACCCATTTATTCAATTTTGGTTCTAAAAGCGAAATTTCGATTGAATCAGGAATAGTCTCCTGTCCCGAACGATATGTCAGATAGAATACATTTGAAATTTGCCCCGTAAAATTTCCGGCAGTCTGAGTAAATGGTTTACTAATATCGTAGAGTGCACCACGCGTATTTTTTGAAAGAGTATAGTATTCATCTAAATATCTGTTAGTTACACAGAAAAGACGAATTTGATTATTTTGCAAAAGTTTAATAATTGATTCTGTAGTTTGATCAGTTGTACCACTGCCATTTTCACCGGCTTGGTGATAACCGGCATCTGTAAAAATCATTGCTATTTTGTTTGCTGTTTCTCGATATTTAATTTTTGTTGCTGTTGCTTCGAGAGCTTCAAGAGCGTTTTCTTTGTTATCGCCACCGAATTCAGCAATCACAGAATTCATTTTTTCAAGAAACTTACCTACGTCTTTAGTTGGTTGTAAAATGTATTCTATTTTATCGGAAAAGAGAATTAAACCGATTTTATAATCAATATGAGCTTCTTCCATACCTTGCGTAAAAGTATGGAGATTATCTTTTACCTGATCCATAACGTGCTGCATAGTAGCTGTTTTATCAATCAGAAAGACAAAGTCAACTACTTGATTATGGCTGGATTCCATTTTTTTTAAGTCTAAGACCTCTTTGGGATTTCCATCTTCATAGATTCTCAACCCTTCTTTTCTGATAGACTCAACTGGCTCCCCATTGCCTTTATAAGCCTCGAAAAAGAGAGTGATTTCAGGAAATCTCGTTACGTTCACTTTACTGATTGTAATAAAAACTTCCTCATCATCTACTTTAATCTTTGCTTTTTGCATTACCTCAACTTCATCATCAGGCTTTTCTTCAATCGCAAAGACCGACATTGAACCAAATAAAATTAAAAGCAATAAATAATAAAATTTATTCATGTGACTCCTCATTATACAAACACCATATAGTAAATATAAATAGTAAATATAAACCCCTCCATCGAATCGATTGACGATAATAGAGGGGGATTACACATTCATATATCTCTTACCTTAGATTGCTAAGCGAATCACAGGTGAAATCATATAGAAATTCTCTAACTCGTAAGGACGAACATCGTGAATAGGAGTTGAGTATTTTGCTTCTAAATAGAACCATTCGCCGAATAGTGGCAACCAAACTCTACCCATGAATAGACCATTTGATAATTGAGCACTTACCCCGAAAGGATAAGCTTTTTGATGACGGTATTCAGCTTTAAGATAAATCCAGTCAGCAACTTGTTCAGATTTCCAAGTTTTCAATCCCTCGAATACTTTTTCACCATTGTTACCTAATTGGTCTTTGGTAGCAATATTATAAACTTGAGTAGTTTCAATAGGTTTAATTTTAGAATCGTGAGTATAATAAAGTCCTGTTTCTTCTACATTACAGAAGCTGAAACCTAAGTCCATTCTTACGTAATTTTCAGGATTTTTCTCGTTTAACCACCAGTGGTAGAAAGCAGAGAATTTACCACTTTCTTGAATCATAGGAACCACAGCGTTACCTTCTCCATTTGCACCAACTACAGGTACAACATCCAAACCATCATGGTAAGGAGGAGCAATTAACTGAGCATTAAGACTATTATAAGCACCATAATCTCCCAAATTAATATCTCCACCTTCTACAGATTTTAGAGGAAAAGACATGTGAGCACTAATACCAGCTTCAGTATAACCTTCGATTGGAAGGTGGAAATCTGCACCAAGAACTAAATAACCGCTATTAGAAGAGTTCAATACTCTATCAGGAACCCACGAGAATAAATCGCTATCACCATTGATACCATTGGAAGTCCTATAAGCACCACCTAACTGTATATTCAATAAATATGGGATTCTATCTTTGGTTGTAAAATTATTTTCAATCAAAGGGCGTTGCAATGTAATTGCATTTTGACCTGTGTACCAAAATGGCATACTGATTTCATCCATACCCATAGTTGAAGTTAACCAAAAACCTGTAGCACCTATTTTTACAGTTTGCTCGAACGCAGACAAAGTAAATACATGTTGCTTATTAGTTGGGTGCAAGAAGTCAATAATTGCAGATGCTGATGACGGTGAAAGCGGAGCTTCAACAGGAATATCAGTATAGCAATATTCTCTTGTATATGGATCACCTTCTTCAATACCGAAGAACGCATCACCACGAGATAAATCATCACCTGGAGGATCGATATAATGGAATTCACCTGCTAAGAAACTGATAAGCATAGATGGCAACCAACTATCAATTTGATCACCAGAGATAGTAGTTTGACCACAAGTAATAGCTAAAATTTGATATTCAGTATCAGCATTGTCAGCTTTAGGAGCAGCAAGAATTTCTACTAAACCGAAATCTATTTCTGATTTTGGTACACCTCTGTACAAAAATGAGTTATATACTTGCATTTGTAAATCCGGCTCACAAACTCTCCAACGAGGGAACCATTTTTTGATATTTTCATCAATAGTATTCAAATCGTTGATGACTGCTTGTCTGTCAACTACTTGGGCTTGAACTTCCCGACCAATTAAGCCGGCAGTTACCACAAACAATATTAATAATATATTTTTCATATTTATCTATTATAATAATTAATTACACATCTGTTATTTAAAAGAACATTATGAAGCGGACTGAAGGCATGAAAACGCTTTCGTTTTCCCATGGACGAGGGTCGTCAAAGGCTTTGAAGAAACCTTTAGCATCAACACGTATAGAGAACGTATTATCAACCACAGGCACCTGCATCCAAATATCGCCATAAATTCCTGAATCAAAATATTGTATTGTTGCACCCCAAGGGGTTGAAGAACCTGTAGCCATGAAATCCATTTTCATAGAGATATTACCAACAGTTTCATCATCTCTTTTAGCATACAAAAGTTCACCAAAGTTACTTTGTGAATTGTCTTTAATGTTATTCCATTTTTCAGCTCCGTAAATCGTCGCACCAAGACCAAAACGCAATTTATAGTCTGCGTCAATAGCCATGGCAAATGTGTAGAATAATTGGGCAGTATATCTGATTACGTAGTCATTCTTATCAACATTGACAGCATTGCCTTCTGTATCAAAACCATCGCTGAACATATCTCTGTAATCCTCTAAGTATGATGCTGGTTTCGCATCACCGGCAACGTAGCTACCATTGAATTGGAAAATACCACTTTCAGGTATAACTGGTACTGCAAAATCAAAAGCAGCTGAAATACCTGCTCCGTCAGTATAAGTTAATTTTCTGTCAATAGAAAACATATCTTCGGTAAATGCACCACTCCAACCGTTAGTAGGGAGAATCGCACCTAATTTAACACCATTCCATACTGCACGAGCAGTCATTCTTTCACTCCAAAGTGAAGGATAACCAATCTCTTCCATACCGTATTTCAATTCAAAACCGATTACAGGTGGTGCCAAGTTATTGATTACTGATGCAGAGCTTTGGTCATCCATTAAGTATTGTAAATCTTCTTCAGCCATATCGAATGCACGTTTATAAGATTTATTATTCGGATCACCGGCTAATTTTTTCTTAGTTTCAGCATACGTTTGCTTTGCTAATGCTAACTCTTCTTCTCTTTCTTTAATTGCAAGAGCAGCTTCTTCATCATATTTTGTATAATCGTAGCGTTTCCAACTTAACACTTCAGGAGAAACAATTACTTGATTTTTCTTTGCTCTCATTTCTAAAGGTTGACCTTCAGAGATTCTCATCAATGCTTGTTTGTCTAAGTAACCGATACCTGTTTCAACATTAGTTGATTGCCCTGCTCTTTGGTCTGCAAAAACAATGTCAGTACCGATACCTTGAGCTTCCAAAGTAACATCTCTTACGTTACCTTGTTGGAAGAATTTAAAAATATGGTCATAAACAGTAGTATCTTTCAAAATTTTTGCATAAGTGGGCTGTAGAACTTCATGTAGTTCTGGTTCAGTATAAATATCTTTGATAGATACTTCAGCCAAAGCTGATACTTGATCATCTTTTGAATACACGAACATAGCGGCGATGATATAGTTTGGTACTGGAACACCAAGAGTTGGGTCAATATCTTCGTTGTTAGCTCTTTGCGTTAAAACGTAAACATATTCCAATTTCTTTTGGTTCGCATCTGCGTTTTTCCAAAAGTTATATACAGCATCAATATCACCTAAATCAGCTGGATTCCACCCTTTGGTCATTGACATTTCTTGTAGAATTTGGTTTCTTGATACTTGAGCACGAGCTTGTTCTTTAATAAATTCATATTGTTTTTCACCATAGTGCCCACTGGCATCTTTCAAATCTTGGTTATTAGCAAATTTTTGTTTTATTGCAGCTTCGTCGAAGGCTCCGCCTGTACCAGCACCACCGCCAATTGCCGCACCTTGTTTTGCTTTGTCATATTTTCTCAAATCACCGATTGAAGTTTTATCTAACTCGAAAATAGAAACATTAGAGTAACGGTAGTTTTTGAAATTTGATAAAATTGACTCTAATTTATTTTTATAAGCCTGTTCGGAGTTAGTCATCTGTCCCCAAACAAGAGTGCTTGGGGTCAGAATTAGTCCGATTAAAATTGCAAATGTTATTTCTTTGATTCTTTTCATTTTATAAAATCCTAAAATATTTTCCGATTATTATTGAATTATCTAGTACCACTATAGCTAATAGGAATATTAATAGTAGTTGAACCACTTGAATTGATTGAAGGGTAATCAGGGTGTTGAGCTTTAAACGGTACAGTTAGAGTTACAGTACCAACTGCTTTTTTCTTACCTGTAGGAGGTTTACCTGACAATTCAAATTCAATTTCAAATCCTTCTTCAACACTACCAGACATATAAGGTTCACTTGAGAAGTTGTATCCCGGAACATCAATATCGAAGTTAGAAATATCAGAAGCAGTAATAATAGCTTTTTTGTCTGTACCTGTTCCCGGAGGTGTTACACGAATATTAGAAACAGCTACTCTAATCTTACGTGTTTTACCAGAGAATGATACGTTTTTGTTATTTGCGTTAATGCTTGGTTCGTTCATAGTAATTGCCAAAGGCTTAGATGTTTCATAAAGAGTAACTTCATTGCCTGTTATAGGTTGTACCCATACAATTTTGAACTCAACAGTTTTTGTAGGAGGACGATAAACCATTGCAGTAGCAGGAAGCAAACTCAAACCTTGAGTTGGTTTTCTGTCAGGCTCATCATCAGTTTTAACGTAAACTCTAAATTGGTTAGATTTAATTTTACCGCCTGAAGTCGGAACAGCTTCGAAGAATGTTTTACCTCCATAGTTGGTAGTAAATGTAAATTTAGCTTCGATATTACGTTTGGAGTCAGGAGTCAAGGCGGATTCGAAAACTTCCATTTTAGATATTTCTTTGCTTTCTTCGCCAAGTTTTTTGTGATAAACTACAACTTCATATTTACCCGGATCAAGAGTTTCATCACAAATCGCATTCATACGAACAGTCGTAGGTTGATTTGTTGTAGGCTCTTCACCATCTTTGTATTCCCAACGCATAGTTGAAACTTCGTTACCAGCTTCATCCATCACAGCAATTGAGATTTTAGATTTTGTTTTTTCAAAGTTAAGGGCAGTAATATTAAACACAGGAGGTGCTTTGTCAAATGAGTAGGTTAATACAGGCATATCAACACCAGGAATTGACGGTGGCATTTCCGGTTCAATTACACGAATATCAATAGTCATATCACCTTTATTTTGAGCAAAATATTGAGACTTGTTAGGTGACAACAATTTTACTATGTAACCGTAAAGTTCGATATTACCTTTTTTCTCATCAGTAACATCTTCAACAAGTTTAGCATTATAAACAGCAGCGTCCAAATCGTCGATGGATTTACCACCATTCGGACTTCCTGCATTAATTTCTTCTAAAGAAGGAAGACCAAAGCCGTCAACTTTTTTCTTCAACTCCTTATAAACTTTTTTCAAATCTTTTACAGTCAATTCAACTGTACCAATATTTACTGTTGATTTGTCATCTAATGCTTCTGATTCTGCATTAGGATCTTTTTGAACACCAAGGATTCTGTTTGTTCTGGAAGTAAAGCGTAATTTGTACCAACCACCTTTGTTTTCAGGAGGTTGAAAATTCACAACGAAAGAACGTTTTTTAACTTCTTCCTTGTTTACTATACGTACATCACTACTATCTTTATTTTCGGTAGTGAAATAGAAGTTACGAGTTCTTGCGGTATCGCGAGTTACACAAGGATCCCCATATTGAAGAGTACTGTCTGAATATACAGGTATAATATCTTCATACGTAAAAGTACCAGCTTCAACTTTTGCTTCTAAAGCAGCATAAGTTAAATCAGTATTCAACTTCAACTCTCTCATTCCCATAAATTGCCAAGTATGCTCCAATTTATCGTCAATGACAGGGCTACCTTTTTCTAAATCACGAAAACCACCTACACTACTCGTATCGTAAGGCTGCAATATGTCTTCGGAAATGAAAGTAGGCATTACAGCATCATCGCTTTTGCCTTCTGTGTAGAACACTTGGTACTGAATTTCAGCAACGTTCGAAAGAGCAATCAGTTTCCTGACTTTCTTTTCCAGAGTTTCGTCAACCGCTTTGCCCGGTTTTTTATCACGCATTAATTTGCTGATTTCATGACTTACATCCGTAACACCAACTTCAACCGTATATTGACGGTCTGGTTTGATGTCCACGCCCAATTCCTGGTCTGCAGGTGGGATTGTAATCTCATCTTTCGGACGAGTATTAATTCCTTCAGTACCGGAACCTGATTGCAACTGGGAAAGAATGCTTTCCACAATCTTCATAGTATCCTTTTGCTTCTTGTGTAGCAGTTCTTCTGCCTCATCACGCTCTACGATGATAATCAAAAGTTCCAATACAACCGCGAGATACAACACGAAATAGACCTTACCGGCTCCTCCGCCTTTTCCCATTAGTCCTTTACCTCCTAGCAGATATTCTCTGCCAACAATTATAATACATCTCTAATTTTCAAAACTCATTTGTATCCAGTTTTTACATATTTTCATATACAAAAACGAGAATACATATTTTTATCAGTACAAAATTAAAAAAATTTCATAAAACTCCAAAAAATTTAGTAATTTTTTTTAAACTTTTTTTAATTTTTCACGTATTTCAGGTTGTTTTGGGAATATACTATGTTAATTATTGAACTATGGCTAAACCTTACCAGAATTATTCATATTTAGTAAATAATCTGCTATTTATAGAAAACCCAAGCTGTTTTCTCAGAAATCTAAAAGTTGATGGAACCATCGCCAATTTTCCCGAGATTTCTGCACTAATCGGAGTGCCACAACCTATGAGTCATCACCCTGAAGGAGATGTTTTTGAACATACTGTCCTCACTATTGAAAAAGCTGACTTACTTACGGCAAACTTAACCAACCCTGAATCGAAAACTCTCCTCATGCTTTCTGCATTACTGCATGATATCGGAAAACCGTTCTCAACTCGTTACAATGTTATAAAATCTAACATCTCAGGCGGAAAACATAATCACACAGGAATAAAAGCAGTATATTCATTCTTGAAAAAATCAGGATATCTATATTATGCAGAGCCTCTCGAATTTTTGGTTCGTATGCACAGTTATCCGATAAGAAATGACAATCTTTCAGACAGTTCCCCAAAAGAAAAAGAATTATTAACAATTTTAGCACTTTTGAGAATTGCCGATCGTAGCGGACGCTTTAAAATTAATGATTTTATAGTGCCAAAAGATGTGATAAAATATTTTGAAGAAAACAAAATAAAAATGAATTTTTATTCATAAATGTATTTTTTAAACAACCTTAGTATTAATTTTGTTTAGGAAATTGCATCATAAATCACAACAAACAAGGCATCAATCACAATCACCATAAAGATACTGATAACAACTGATGAAGTTGTTTGTTTACCTACGCTTTCTGCACTATTGGTTACTTTCATACCACTAAAACAACCGATTAATGCAATCGCAAATCCGAAAACCACAGCTTTAACTAAACCATAAGTTACATCGCCAAGAGTCATCATACCAGCAAGCGAAGTGAAATATGAAATAATTGTAATATTCAGAGTCATCAATCCGGCCCAAAGGCCTCCAAGTACACCTACTACATCACAAATCATAACTAAAAGTGGAACGGCAATCATTAATGCAAGCACACGCGGAAGTACTAAAAATCCAAATTTATCGAAACCCATAGCCTCCAACGCATCTAACTCCTCGGAAACTTTCATTGTTCCAATCTCAGCTGTAAAAGCTGCCCCTGAACGACCTGCCACCACAATAGCCACCATAATCGGAGAAAGCTCTCGAATAATTGAGAAGCCGACAAGAGGTGCTAAATACGGAGCAGCTCCAAATTGTCTAAGCAAAAGAGCCCCTTGCCAACCAATAATAAATCCAAGCAGAAGAACTATCAGAATATTTACAGATAAGGCCTTAACTCCAGCATTATGAAAGTAGCTAGGAAAATCTTTCCAACGGAAATTACCCGGATTTAAAATTGATTTACCGATACTAGCAGTGGTTTTGCCCAAAAACTCTATGAAATCTATGATTTCGATAAAGAAACTTTTTGCAATATCCCCAACATAATTAATATATTCTACAAAGCCTTTCTTTTTTCCTTTTTGTAATACTACATCAGATTTCTTTAGCATCTGAATGAATTTTTTTGTTTCATCAGATACTCTTATAACTTCAAAATGAATTGATTTATCGAGACATAATTTCTCTATTTCGTATAGGAAGCTAATCAAGAATGAATCATAGAGTTTCAAGCCCATCAAATCAACATATACTCCTTTGATTTTTGTGTCTTTACCTAAGAGTCTTCCTAAATCAATCTGTTTATCGATTTCTTTGGAATTTGAGATTATAATTCCGTCATTCAATTTAATGAGTAACTCGGAGTTATCTTTTGTTAACTCGTATTCTACAATTTTCGTACGTTGTTTATTATCCATTATTTCCTATCCCTTAACTAATATTTCCTTACTTTTAAAATTGCGTAATCACACAGAAAAAGTTGAACTCTTACCAAGTATTAACTCAGCAGAAATTGTACCATCTATAATCGAAACTAAACTTTTCTATATTTACCTATGGGGATACCGTTTGTTTATACATAGTTAAAATTTATTCATACAACTCGAAATTTTTGTCAAATACCCCTCATAGCCCCAATAAATAAAATAATAATAATAAAAGTTATCTATAACAAATTCACATTTTTTTCTGCTATTCACCATCACGCAAAACATTTTTCGTAAATTTGCATACGAGTATATGCAATATACTACTTTTTGTTGAATTTTCAAAAAAAAGCATGAATTACGTTGACATATTTACAAAGCTTGACAGCATCGCGAGACCCCTTCTTTTTAAAATACCCGGATTAACGGTATCACGAGTTTATTCTCCAGGAAGAAAGGCCTTTATTAAAATGTTGACAAACCAAAAAGTACGAAAGATAAATCTTCCTGAATCTTCCCGTGTCAGATTGTGGGACATCGACTACAACTGCAAACTCTTTAATGCTGCGGGTATGTTCAAAAAAGCAGAAGGTTATTATGCCATTGCCAATCAAGGAGCAGGAGCATTCTTAGCTGGAACAACTACCTCGAAACCAAGAACCGGTAATTCCAAATTTGGAATCACCCACCCCTTCTTCCCTATGCCGAAATCTGCAACAGCATTAAACTGGATGGGATTACCGAACGAAGGACACGAAACCGTAGCTAAACGAATAAGTAAACTCGAAAAACAACCCTTCTGCCCTATCGGTATCAGCATTGGAGCGGATCCGGATTTGACAGGACAAGAAGCCATTGACGGAATACTCAAAGGGTTAGAACTATACGAAAGAGCCGGCGTGGACTTCGTAGAGATAAACGAAAGCTGTCCCAATGTCGAACATGAGCATGGCGAGCTGAATGAATGCGGAATAGACATGAGTTTAATCACCCGATTGGAAGTTATCAAAGATAAATTCTTGAAACATAGAAACCGCAATCTACCCGTAATTCTGAAATTCTCCAACGATACGGAAATTACACAAGTAAGACCGCTAATTGAATTATTAATCGACATGGGGTTTGACGGTGTAAACTTTGGTAATACCTCCACCCAATACGAAAATTTAATGAAGTTCATAGACAAAAGCGAAATCGCAAAATACAAGAAATTCTACCAAAATATTGGCGGAGGAATAAGTGGTAGAGCTGTCAAAGAATTATCTGCAAACCTATGCACCGAGGCTGCAAAGGCAATAAAAGAAGCAAATCCTTCTCAAGAATTTCACCTAATCCGAACCGGAGGCATAGAAGATAAAATGGATTTAAAAGTTTCAGATGATATTGGCGTAAGTATTAACCAATGGTTCTCAGGGTATTTTGATATGTTTGCCCAAGAGGGTAACAAAACATATTTTTCAATTTCATAGTTAAAATTTTGAAGGGCTTCGTTTTAGGTGAAGCCCTTCAAAAAAAATCAATTATTCCGGTCTCATGTGAGGGAAGAATAACACATCACGGATTGAAGTTTGTCCAGTAATAAGCATGACCATACGGTCGATACCAACGCCAAGCCCGGCAGTTGGAGGCATACCAACTTCCAAAGCATTTACAAAATCTTCATCCATAACCATTGCTTCTTCGTCGCCACCTGCTCTGTCGATAGCTTGTTTTTCCAAACGCTCTCTTTGGTCGCGAGGATCATTCAATTCACTATAACAATTACCATATTCAGTACCGTTTATAAACAATTCAAAGCGCTCTACCAAGCCTTCTACTTCACGATGTTTTTTCGTAAGAGGAGACATTTCAATAGGATAATCCATCACGAAAGTAGGCTCAATTAAATTTGGCTCAACTTTTTCGCCGAAGATTTCATCTAAAATTTTCATTGAAGTTGCGTCGTCTTCTACTTCTACGTGTAGCTCTTTCGCAACAGCCAAAAGTTCTTCGCGGTTCAAACCGAATAAGTCTTTGCCCGTATATTGCTTATACAAATCAAACATTTTTTCACGTTTAAACGGTTTGCCCAAGTCAATCGTGTGTCCGTCTATTTCAACGATAGTATTACCGTTAGCAACTATAGCAGCATTACGGAACATTTCTTCCGTCAAATCCATCATCCAGAAGTAGTCTTTATATGCTACATAGATTTCCATTGCGGTAAATTCCGGGTTGTGAGTTTTATCCATACCCTCGTTTCTGAAATTCTTACTAATTTCATAAACGCCTTCAAAACCGCCTACAATCAATCTCTTCAAATACAACTCATCTGCAATCCTCATGTACAAAGGCATATCCAAAGCATTATGATGAGTGATGAAAGGACGAGCTGACGCACCACCATAGATAGTCTGCAAAATCGGAGTTTCAACTTCCATATACCCCTTGTCATCAAAAAGGCGACGAATAGATGAAATAATTTTTGTACGTTTTATAAATACATCTTTGATTTCCGAATTTACCACCAAATCAAGATAGCGTTTTCTGTAACGTAATTCTTTATCAGCGAAGGCATCATAGATTTTTTTGTTACCGTCTTCATCGACTTCTTCTTTCGCAATAGGTAGCGGCACCATTGATTTACAAAGCAATTCCACTTCGGTTGCATGAACTGAAATTTCACCTGTTCTAGTGCGGAACACGTACCCCTTAACACCGATGAAATCACCAATATCAATTTTCTTGAAGTGTTGATAGAAATCAGGTACTTCATCTTTTCGCATATAAACCTGTATCTTACCCTTTTCATCTGCTATATGAACGAAGCTCGCCTTACCCATACGGCGAATTGCCATAATTCTCCCTGCGACAGCGGTTGTTATTGATTTTTCAGGTGCCTCTTCATCGAACATTTCACGTACTTCGTTTGAAAAATGAGTCTTATCAAACGCATACGGAAAAGCGTTGATGCCGGCTTCTTCGAGAAGTTCTAATTCTTCTCTACGTCTTAATACTTGGTCGTTTACTTGTTCTGCCATAATTCCAAAACAAAATGAATAAATAAATTAGTTTGTCCGCTCCGACAAATATCTATGAGCGAAGTAACAGGAAACGATAAAAATTAACCGATACCCCTGCATAATACAAAATTACGATTTTTTTACGAGATAGGGAATATTGAAAGAAGATTATTGCCCTCCCACTCGGCTTTGAATAATAATCATCTACGCAAATCATACAAATCCAGTACCTCAAAAACAAAATTTAATATAGAATTTTTACACCAAATTTCATAAACTCATGTTTTTCAGACAACTTATTTTCGCTATTTTTACTATTTTTTTTAACTTTTTTACATCTTTTTCAATTTTTTTTCGTTTTTTTACTCCCCCATTTCAAAATACTATTTTCTATAACTCCTTATATTTCATGGATATATTTTTTGGCAAAAGTTTTGTCAAAAAAAATGTCACACTGTACGGCGTACTGTACGGTTGCCTGTCCAAAAAATTAGTTTTAATTTTGCATTACTGAATTTTTGACGTTTTAATTACGTTATTTTGCATTTGGTTAGGTAAATAAATTACACTTAATATTTCACCCGATTGATTTTTGCACGCAGTGCAAACCATCAATCTATAGAACCCGCAAGGGCGGGCTTCAAATATGACCGTGTGAAATGAAAAAAAGAGACACCAGCCAAAAGTAGGCTGAGAGGAGCACGCAATCGCGTGGAAGCCGAAAGCAAATTGACGGCAAGTACCCTTCGACTCCGCTCAGGGTACTTGTGTTAAGAACCCACAATCGTGGGTTTCGGGGAGGGAAGGGTGTGTCAATCTATAAATCCCGCAACGGCGGGTTTCGGGAAGGGGGGAGTGTGTCAAAAAAAGTATTATGCTTGGAAAAAGACAGTATAAATTTCTCTAATATCCTTTTTATAATCCCAAGGCAAAACCGATATTTGCACCTGTTTTATGGCTAACCCACCAACCGCTTGATTCATAAAGAAGTAAGCCGTGGGAAGCCCCAAGCATAAGCGATGCCTTTTCATTGAACCTCAATAGCAATCCTGCATTAAGATTGGAGTAAGAACCAATTTTTGTATAAGCAGTACCGATTTGGGCATAAGGAATAGCATCGAAATATGTATTTTTGTAAAGTGGTCGGTATTCATATTTATAATTCAATCCGAACCACAGTAGTTCTAATTCCTGTGGCTGGAGCAATTTTTCTCTGCCTACCCATTGCTCGTATTCCAAGAAAAATTTGTCGTTTCCGGCGGTAATCCCAACTGCATGATGATTATTGAAATTATACATCACAGAAAAAGATAAATCTTTTGCAATACTACTTGAAAACTGCTCATTCAAATTCGGATAACTTTGGTTCAATCCATACCAGTTAAATTGTAAATCAACATTACCCAATACATTTGCTAATTCGTAAGAATAGATTTTCGGGAGGAATTCAAATTTTCTCGGACTCCCCTGATTAATAAGCAACCTATCTGAAAAATCATCTGTGGAATAGGAATTGTCCAAATCAATTTCAGAATTATCGATAGAAAAATCAAGTATTTTTTCGATAAAGTTTTTCTTCTTATCTGGTTCATTATCCTCAGCTAAAACTGTCTTCAATTCGTTCAATTCTATTTTTGAATTATTATCATCAAGCGGTACGGCTGAGATTGAGTTTCTTGAAATAGCGTTTTCGTTAGCAATAGAATTTAATTCTTTGCTTATTAATTCCTCTATTTCAAAAGAAGATACATCAATACTTAAAGGCTCTTCTGTCAACAGTATATTTCTATTTTCGACAGAGTAATCATTTGCAATATATTCGACTTGATTAAATGGATTTTTAAATATTAGCAATGAAGAAATTAAAGCTATAAGAATAAGTAAACCACTACTGTATTTAATCATACGCTGTTTACGAACATAAGCAGAAACAGCAGAATCACTAAGCCCGATGGCATCTAAAATCCCATCTTTCAAGTGGCTTGCTGAAGGTGTTAGAGCTGAACTTTCCAAAAGAGAATTAACAAAATCATCTTCGGGCAAGTTTGGTTTTATGTTATTTACTTCGTTCATTTACTATTTTCTTCACTCATTATAGATTTTAGAATTTTTCCAAATCTTTGTTTTGCTCTATACAGATGCACAGCAATATTATTTGCGGTTGTTCCTAATAGTTCAGCTATTTCCTTATGGCTGTAACTACAATAATAGGCTAAAATTATTACTTCCCTATCGGAAGTGCTCAACTGTTCCAAAGCGACATTGATTGCATCATCATTATTTTTAACTTCTCCTGAAACTGCGTCCTCATCTTCATAGAACTCTTTAACATCATCAAAATCCGCAGTATTCTTATGCTTATTATCACGGTAGTAACGAATACAATTTGATTTTACCATAGCATATAAAAGACCACCAATGCTACGAATATCTTTGCGTTCTACTACCCAAGAATAAAATCTTGTAAATGCATCTTGCACAATATCTTCGGCGGTTTCTTTATTCCGAACAAAGCGAAAACTATATGCCAGCAACTTGTCGGCAAACTCAGCATAGACGGCATCAAAAGCCACTCTTTGCTTATATTTGTTCCGACTTCGGAGATGTGCCAATCTTTTATCTTCACTTTTCTCAGCCATAAATAAATCCAACCTTCTCATACTAAGAGCCAAAAAAATCAAAAACATTACACCTTAGATGAAAAAAAATGATTTTTTGGGCTCTTTCTGATAAATACCTAATTGCCTGCAGGTTTTTTCGGAGGAATTTTTTTGTATGCGGTTCTTTGATGAATCATTCCCAAAATTGTTTTTGCGATTACCTGCTGAATAATCCGCAAATCTCCGAGCGTAATTCCTGATTCATCTAACTGGCCATCTAATATTTTTTCATGTATAGACTGCTCAATTATTTCTTCAATTTCTTCGATTGTCAAATCTGAAATACGAGAAATAGCCTCTGCTCCATCACAAATCATCAGAATTGCAGTTTCTTTACTCTGTGGTTTAGGACCTGCGTAACGATAGAAAGAATCATCAACCTTGTCATATTCTTCTAATGCTTTAGCGTAGAAGTGTTTAATAAGTGATGTGCCGTGATGCATAGTAATGAAATCTGTAATTTTCTTAGGCAAACCATATTGTTTCGCTAAATCCATTCCTTTAGTTACATGCTCCTTGATGATAGCAGCGGACTGTTTTGGCGATAGTTTATTATGTTTATTCGGAGTATTTTCCTTCTGATTTTCTGTAAAGCATTCTGCTTTTAGGGACTTCCCAATATCATGGTAATATGCACCAACCCTTGTCAAAATAGGGTTTGCCCCGATAGCATTTGCACATGCTTCAGAAATATTTGCCACGGCCAATGTGTGCTGATAAGTCCCCGGAGCCTTATCTTGAAGGAACTTCAGCATTGGGTGGGTCTTGGTATCATATACCCGTAAATCCAAATTAGTATCGAATCTCCACAGCACGCCCATCTTATCGAATACAAATAATAAGGCAAATGCCAAAGCAGGTGAAGCAATTGCATTAATCGCAGAAGCAGCAATTTTATTAAAATCCGTTCCGGCATGTGTCTCAAATCCGAAGAAAACAATCGGAACAGCAAACCCAATTAAGATAATAATGATTGACTGGAAAGTCTGCAAAAGATTAGTCAAGTTCCTTGATGAATAGGCAGTTATACCACAAGCAATAAGATATGTCGTACCGAGTATATAATCGTTATTCTTAATTCCGGCAATCATTAAACCATTAATGAGGGCAAAAATAACGGCCGCTCTTGCATCAATCAAAATCGTAATAAGTAGTACAAATGCCGGTAAAAATATCAGATACTCGGGAGCAAAACCAAAATCAAACCGCTGCGTTAACCATGCTAAAAAGACTGTGATTACGGTAAAAGCTAAGAACATAAATACTTTGAAATTATCTTGCCACAAATCTTTTCTCAAAATAGCAGTATAGAGAATTATCAAAAGCAGAAGTAACAAACCATGCCCGATATTACCTATTGTCGAAAACATGACCGAACTTCGTTTCTGATCTACATCTTGAATTTTGAAATACTCCGAAAGAATGTGCTGTTTTTCATCATCAATTACAGAACCTTCCGCAATCAAAATTTCATTTTTATGTATGATATATTTAGAGGCAGTAATATTATCTACTGCTCTTCTAATTGCTTTATTTCTCAACTCCTCATTATAGCTATAATTTGGAATAGTAATTCTATCAAACATATAATCTAAAAATTCTTGATGTTTCTTTTCAAATTTACTCTTAACAATCTTGTTATAGAGTTTAGTTGCCTCGTTTAGGTCATACAAGTTAACAAGTTTATAATAGTTATTATCTTTCGGAGGAATATGGACAACAATTACTTCGTAATTAATCTCATCTTTAGGTAAGTTTATTAAGCCACGAGAATAAATATCATTTATATATGTATTCATATACTTATTCATATTTTTCACAACTCTAATTCTCTCACTGACTTTCGTCTTCATTAGAGCAGAATACAAATCTCGGTCTAATTCTAAATTTTCAGGAAGAACAGCTTTTTTTTCTTCCGGAACCACTGATAAAGTATTTTCGATAATGTTCTTTACACTGTCAGCAATATTCTCGGCTTCTGTAAAATAGAAAGGAACATTTTTTTCGGCTTCACTCCTTTCTATCTCTAATTCTTCCGGCTTCTTAGGAACTGTGAAATTATAATTGGATTTCAAATCCTCTTTTTCCCATTGCTTCCCTGTTTGAATCATCAATGCATAAGCATCTGTCTTTATGAAATTCTTTGTAGTAAAGAAGTATGAAATCAATAACGCTGAAACAGTAATCATTATAACTTTGAGCGAAATCTTTTTAATTTTCACATCAGCTTTTACATCTTGATCATAATAAAGTTTGTCTTTCGGTTTACTTGTCATCTTTTTATCTTTCCTATATTGCTCAATTTTCTAACTGCAGAGGCAAGCTTAAAACTTGTTACTACATTTGTTGCGTCCCAATTTTTACCGCAAAATCTATTCCCAATATTCTGTTCTGCTATAAAAAAAATGTAGGGGGCTAAATACCCCCTAATAAAAAATTGTATCCTTCTCGAGGATTAGTTATTCCAATCAACTATGCCTTTAGGGAACTTTTCATTAATTTTTGTAATCTCATCATTATCAAAATCATTCTTTGCTAAACCGATAAATTCTAATTTTTTCAAATCAAAGATAGATTTAGGTAATGTTTGAAGATAGTTATATCCCACTCTAAGCTCTTTTAATTCCGTTAAGTTACCCATATTTTCAGGAAGTTCCGTCAATTCATTTTCATAAATTAATAACTTACTCAACTTTTTCAATTCAGTAAATGATGCAGGAAGTTCTTCGATTATATTTTTGTAAATACGAAGTTTAGCCAAATTTTCCATTGCACCGATATTTGCAGGCATACAGGTAAGATTATTTTCGTGAATTTCCATTTTTTCAAGTTTTGTAAGTTTACAAATCTCGTCTGGAAGTTCAGCAAGGAAGTTACTCGGAGCACGAAGTTTTTTCAAATTAACTAAGTTGCCGATTGTAGCAGGAAGTTCCGTTAATTTATTTTCGCTGATTACGAGTTCTTCCAAATCAACCAAGTTACCAATTGAATCAGGAAGTAATTCCAAATGGTTATTACTTACACCTAAGCGATGTAGATTAGTAAGTTCCCCTATTTCTTCAGGTAAAGAGTTTATATTGTTCCAACTGATTACCAAAGTATGAAGATTTTTCAAATTTTTGATAGATGTCGGGATAGTTTCAATAAGATTACCGCTTAGTTCTAATTTTTCCAATGAAACTAAATCACCTATATTTTCAGGTAATTTTTCGATTTCATTGTTCCATAAAATTAATTCTTTTAAATTCGGCAACTTGAAAACCCCTTCAGGGATTTCTTCCAATGATTTGAAGTGAAAATCTAAGACTTCAACTTCTTCAGGTACTTCTAAAGCTTTTTCTAATGAGTAGAACACCTGTTTTTCTTGACTCTGCATAGTTCAGCATCCTTATCTATTCGACAATATTTAATTTTCCATTTTAAAAAAAAGAAAAATAAGGTTTTTTGACTAAAAAACCAAAAATTGTTTAAAAAAAAGTTTAAAAAAATAAATTCTCTAATACTCGAAAATCCTCCAATTATCCCTTTTTACCACTAAGAGCGTAATATCATCATATTGATTATTATTATCAGAAAATTCTTCAACATCTTCGATAATTCTGTTGCATAATGATATTGCCGATTCTTCTGTATTTGTTTTTATAAATTCTGAGAACTTTGATTTTCCGTATTCTTGTTTTTTTTCGTTCAAGGCTTCAGTTACTCCATCGGTATATAATATTAGGGTACTACCTTTTCTGAAATCGCATTTTCCTTCTCCATACATCATGTATTCTTTCGAGAACCCGAGAATCAATCCGCCTTCGTCCAATTCACGTATTTCACCTTTTGCATCAATTAAAATAGGTGCATCATGTCCGGCATTTATATATTCTAAAGTATTATTTTCTATATCTATTTCACCCAAGAAAGCAGTTACAAATTTATCTGACGATGTATTCTGGAAAACGATTTCATTTAGCTGTGTGATAAGTTCTTTAAGCGGCAAATCAAGTGGTGCAAGCACGCGTAATGCTGCCTGTAGATTTGCCATTATAAGCGATGCGGGGATACCTTTACCTGAAACATCAGCAATAATAAACATAGCCTTAGTTTCAGTTATTGTAATGAAATCATAGTAATCTCCGGCAGCATATCGAGCCGGAACACTCAGCCCACTTATCTCATAATCGCCTAAATGGAGTACGTTATCTTTCGGTAACAAACCTTTTTGTATCTCATTTGCCGTCTGCATTTCTCTTTCGAGACTCTGCCTGTGAGTAACCTCATTTATATATTTTTCATTTTCGAGGGCAGCCCCTGCCGAATGTCCAAGAGCGTTTATAAAATTAAGTTCTAAGCTACTAAAACCGTTACTACTAATTTGCTTTCCGATTAGGAGCACTCCCTGACGCTTGCCGGAAATTATGATTGGATTAATAATTTTCACTTTTGCTTTTTTAAGCATTGTTATAAATTTACTATCCTCATCAATATTATCAACTTCTGTTATCGCATTGAGTTTGTAATAATCATCTGTAAAATCTTCATCATCTAAATTATCGCATTCAAATCTATTCAAAGCAATCTTATATTTGTCATTATCATATAGAAGTATCGCATAACGTGTAACTCTAAGCTGCCCCATCAAATATCTTTGCACAGACTGTAGAATTTCATCATAGTCAAATAATTTGCTGAAATGTTGACTAATTTCAAAGAGAGTACCAAGCAGAAGGTTTTTTGATTCTGTATTCTTTTTACTTTCTATTAGTGTTTTCTTTGATTCGACGTTATTGAGTGCCGATTTACAAATTGAAGCTATAAGTTCGGCATAGTTTAGTTCTTCTAAATGAATATCTTTCGCTCCAAAACGCCCTCCTAACAGAAAAAAAGCCTGAATCTCTTCTTCGCCGATAACAGGAACTATAAAGCTGAAACCTGCCTCCGTAAATGGTTTCTCTGTGGATATATTCGGACGCAAATTTCTTACCTCGAAAATATTGAGAGTCTCAATTTCTGTTTCCAAGAAACTACTTTTATTCACAATATTTTTGAAAGTCCCCGTATCTGAAGAATAAAAAAATGCCGTCCCTCTGATAAAACGCAACTTCCCCATAAGGCTCAATAGCACAAGACTTAATATATCATCTTCTTTTTCAGCACGGTTCAATTCAGCGGAAAGTCCAATCAATGATTTTAGATTTATCAGTTTATTCGATGTACTCATATTATCAATTTAAAAATATAAATGGAGATTTCATATTTGGCAGAGAAACCATCTTCCCGATAACAGTTCCTTTTTTAGGATTAACGAAGTAAAAATCAAGTTCGGGAAAATCAGATACATATAACAATTCATCATATTTATATGAATAGCAAACTTTCTCAATATCTGTAATTTTGATTTTTCGGGAAAAATAGCTTACTTTTTCCTTCAAAGATAAAACATAATCCCCTGCTACAGAAAAATATATCACGCCACCTTTAGTAACCACTAGATCACTTACATTGAAGCTGTTAAATTCGCCTGTATTTTTGTTTATGCCTATATTTGGATTTAAGTGTTGCACCTTTTTTAGTTTCTTTAAATTTTGCAAATTGTAAGCATAGAAAGTCAAGCCATCATTTCCTAAATCTTTCCTTGCGAGAATATTAATCTTTGTAGCATCGGCCGATATAGCAAGATATACAGGAAATTCATCAACTGTGATATAGCCCGTAATGTCTTGAGAACGAGAATCAATTATCGCGACAGCTTTCGCTTCTGTGCAAGCAGCATAAATCATACTTCCTGAAACATCAATATCGCTAACTGCAGCAGGCATATCTATTTTCTTTACCTTAGAATAGTCGGTTATATCCATTAAATAGATATATTTAGCATTCTCAAACATCACATAAGCTGAAGTTGCCCCCGGGTGAAATACAATTTTAACAGGTGGAGTATCTTCTTCCGAAAAATCAATCTCAGCAACAGATTTGAAATTACTTTCAGTAAGGATTTCGATTGTTTTACTTTCCTGCTTTATGAGAAAAATCTGATGTTTGAACTGTTGGATATTATTAATTTCGGTATCTACAACCATCTCGTTTGCACTACTGTACAAATCAGAAGCGACAACTCTACCTTCGTTAACATCATACAACACAAGGTCATTACCATCGGTATCGACTGCTAATAAGCGGTAGTCTTTGATTGTCTCATCAATAAAAGGTTCATCGAAGGTACATGATGAAATCAAAACTACCAAAAATATAAAACTAAAAAAACATCTCATAACAATTACAAAAATACTAAAAAAAACGTCTAAAAATTTGGTTATCTCAAAAAAAAAGTATATTTTTCGCATGCTTTCGATGCTATTTGCAAAATCAAATTGTATTGCTGTAAATTGTTTCTTTTTTTGAGAACGACTATGAAAAAAAACAAGTACATATTACTATACGTTTTATTAGCGTTATCAGTTTCGATAACGGCAAGTTTTGCTCGAAATAGTATCTCTAATCAGAAAAACAAATTTAACATCAGTATCTTTCTAAACAAGGATAATGGCCATATTGAACTTTTCAACAGGATATATCCCTATCTTGAAAAAGATTTAGGCTTTAATATTTCTCAGCAGATAGTTAAAAAGCAAAAGATTAATTAAATTTATACAGACATGGAAAATTTATCACATTTTGAAGAAACAGACGAATCGTTGTCCCACTGGGGAACGGATGTTGACGAGGATAGAAAGAAATTCCTTGAAGAAGTAAAAAAATACGAACCCAATGCCGATATCGAACTTATCGGCAAAGCATTCGATTTTTGCGTTAAATACCACTTAGGCATTCTTAGGAAATCCGGATTACCATACTATACGCATCCCATCAATGTATCAATGATTCTCTTACAGGAATTCCCTATTCACGATACGGTTACGATTGTATGTGCCCTACTCCACGATACTATCGAAGACTGCGAGACGGTAACAAGAGAAATGCTCTCGGAAGAGTTCTCCCCGGAGGTAGGTAAAATTGTTGAAGCATTAACAAAAATCAAGCACGAAAACATCTCCAAAGATGCAACGGGGAGTAAAGAGAGAGATAAGGCATTAACATACCGTAAGCTATTTTTATCTCTCGTCGAAGATACGCGTGTAATCATAATTAAGATTGCCGACAGAGTTCATAATATGCGGACTCTGAAATACATGAAACCATATAAACAAGCTGATGTAGCACTTGAAACATTGAATTTCTACGTCCCTTTTTCTCATAGATTAGGGCTTATGAAAATCAAAATGGAATTGGAAAACCGCTCTTTCTTTTATTATGATAATAAAAGATATGAAGAAATCCGTGAAGAACTAAATAAGAAACGCTGGAGCTTCATTGATTACATCAATGTATTTTCAAATACCATCACCGAAGCACTGAACGAACATAATATTGAACATATAATATCAGTGGTTCATAAGCACGAATATGAAATATATACGATGCTTCAAGAAGGAAAGTCATTCAAAGATATTGATAATTTTTATTCTCTCGTAATTATTCTCGACAGCAATAATCCTAATGACTGCTACGGAGCATACGGCGTTCTTACCAATGCTTTCAATACCGTTCAGTTTTTAGATGAGATAGCTCACTCAACAGTCGATTGGTATCAGTCACTACGATTAGATGTTATGGGGCCGGACGGCAAACGTATCGAAATCCTAATCAGGACACAAGAAATGGAACGCATTGCCGATGAAGGCTTTCTATCCTCTTTCACTCAAGACAGAGAAGACTTTCGAGCCCTTTCATTTTCAGATGAGGATATAGACGAATGGGGAAGTTGGATGGAAGAGATTATCGAAATTGATGGTGAAAAAGCGGCCAGAACTATTTGGAACTCTCTGAAAGTAAACATCTTCGATTCTGCTCTCTCCGTATTTACGAAAACAGGAGAAGAGATTAACCTACCCAAAGGTTCTTCATTGTTAGATTTTGCTTTTGCACTATATGGAGATGAAGCAATTCATACAATCGCCGGAAAAGTTAATGGTAAAACCGTAGATTATAAGTATCGGCTTCAGCCACGAGACCAGATTGAAATCCTAAAGACTCCAAAATCTCTGCCTGATGAAGATTGGAATAATCATATTGTATATTACAAATCAGTTGCAAAACTATATTACTATTTCAAAAATAATACCCTCACAGAACCGAAACAGAATGAAAAGAAACGTACAAATGAAATTCATCTTAGAATTGAAGGCGAAGATAGAAACCATATGCTTTCCGATATCACAGATGTAATTGGCAGAAATGACATCAAGAGGATTTATCTCGGTGCAACAGAAGCAGATTTTGAAGGAAACCTGACAATACGAATTGAAGATGAAGCACAAATTAACCATCTATTTTTGAGACTTTTTGAGGTGAAAGGTATCAGTTCGGTTACGCTTATTGATTCAAATAATCCTACGGGATAAAAATAACAGCTGTAACAAATCGTTTTTTTCGTGTTATTTATTATGAACTACACATAGAATCTTATATGAATAAATATATATTAGTAATTTTGGCAACTTTGATTTTTGCTATTGCAACATCAAATTCTAATGATAAAAAAGAAATCCTCACTTATGAGGAACTGGAAAACAGCAAACTATATTTCTCTATCGAGGAAGCAATTGAAAATAAAGCTGAAGCATATCGGCTTTGTCAGGGGGGCAGAAGCATGGAGTTTATCCCTGAATATATTGACGAATTAGTAAATCTGCAATATCTAAACGCAGCTCAGAACAGAATTACGCGACTCCCTGACGCTTTCTGTAAACTCAATCTATTACAGGAAATTAATTTTGCAGGAAATGATATAGAAATATTCCCTGAATGCTTAGCCAATATGAAGTACTTGAAGAGAATTGATTTCTCATCAAATCCGAAAATTGACTGGCTGCAAGCGATGATAATTTTGGATAAATGCAACGAAATTACAGACATGGATTTATCATATAATGAAATTACTAAATTTCCCGAAAATTTTGATTTTCCTAAGTTAAAATTATTAGTACTATCGGGAAATACAATATCTGAAACAGAACAAGAAAGAATTAAGAATAAATTACCGAACACAAAAATTATTTTTTAATAAATGGAGAGACATTTAATGAAACACTTTTTAATGCTAACGGCAAGTTTCGTATTACTGTTTTCAACTATCGGTTGTAATGGTACAGGCAAAGAATCCGCTACAAAACTCGACATGCAAAAAGTTGAGTCAGTAAAACTGAAAAGCGACTGGGATTCTATCAGTTACGCTTTCGGCTATAATACAGCTGAAAGATTAATTAGAGACTCTGTTCCTGTAAATCCTACCATATACTTACGTGCTATGATAGACGCATTTTTGGCAAGAGAAGAAGTTACCCTTTTAGATCAAAAAGGTATTGAAACTGCGTTCAGAAGCTTTGATGAAAAACGCCGTCAAAGATATGAACAAGAAATGAAACTAAAACACAAACAAGACAGTATCAAAGCAATAGGCTTAAAAGCTGAAGGCGAAAAACTCTTAGCTGACAACAAAAAAAATTCTAAAATTACAACTACTCCTTCGGGCTTGCAATATGAAATTATCGAGCCGGGCAAAGGTGAAAGACCTAAATCAGGGCAAGCCTGCCGATTACACTTCAGAGCAACTCTTACAAACGGCGACTTATGGACTGATACACACGTTCCAAAACCAATGCCGGGTATGCCTGCAGAAGAAATGGAAAAAGAACGTCCGCCTATCGTGGTTGGCGTAGATAAAATACCTCCGGGCTGGTCAGAAGCAGTTAAATTAATGCCAGAAGGTTCAAAATACAAGTTCTATATTCCATCTGAATTAATGTACGGCGAAAGAGGTCTGAAAAATCAACAAGAAACAGTTATTCCTCCTCACGCAGTAATCATCATGGAAATCGAAATGTTCGGACCTGTGCCAATAGAAGAAACTATCGATCCTCGACAAGGACAACCTCGTCCGGGAGTTCCAAATCCAAACGGGCCAATGCCTCCTCAAGGTGAAATGAGATAAATATCAATTCCTAATTGAATACAAAAATGTCCGGTACTTTTAAAAATTCCGGACATTTTATTTTTTGATTTCTTCCCGTAATGGCGGCTGTACCTTCGACTTCGCACAAGGAACGGGTTCAAAGTGCAGCCGAAAAATAGAAACATACACTTACATGAATTTCACAAACTCTTCATACAAATCAGGACGTAGCCTTTTGGTCTTCTCTAAAGCCTGCTCATATTGCCATTTTTCAATATGGGCATGGTTGCCATTCAGAAGTACTTCGGGAACTTTCATTCCTTGAAAATCAGCGGGTTTTGTGTATTGTGCAGGCTCTAATAATCCGTCCATAAATGAATCTTTCATCGCTGCATCAATATCGCTGATTACTCCCGGGAGAAGACGAATAATAGAATCAATCAATACCATTGAAGGTAATTCCCCACCTGTCAAAACGAAATCTCCGATTGATATTTCACGAGTGATATGCGTATCACGAATCCGCTGATCAATCCCTTTGTAATGACCGCAAAGAATCATAACATTTTTATTGAGGGATAGTTCGTTTACAAGCGACTGGGTCAGTTTCTCACCATCGGCAGACATATATATTATTTCATCATATTCACGTTCCGATTTCAATTTTTCGATACAGTCAAAAACAGGCTTACATTTTATCAGCATACCTGCTGCTCCGCCGTATGGAGTATCATCAATATGCCCGAATCTATCCTCACTGTAATCGTGAAGATTATGAATAACTGTCTTGGCTATTCCCGCCTCGTGAGCCCGTTTCAAAATGCTTGAGTTCAAAACGGAATCGAATGTTTCAGGAACAGCCGAGAGTATATCTGACCGAAAAAGCTCTTTATTTTCGCCCATCTTTTTTCAACATTATATCAAGAATATTTTTAAACTCCTTGAAGCCTTCAACCACTTTCAAACGAACCGGGAATACAATAACAAGTATCCCTTCATCAACAAAAACTTGATTGAACACATGGAGCTTTGCAGCATCTTTTTCGGTCGTAGCAATAGTTTTGCAATTAATATCTTTCGCCTTTTTAATCATTTCATACACATCATTTTTTGTATAATGATGATGGTCATCATAATCATAATATCCTTTGACAGGAAAACGCATCGCCTTGATAGAAGCAATAAAATTCTTTGGCTTTGCGATACCACTGACTGCAAAAACGCCTTTCTTTAAAATACCGAATTTCTTTCTGTCGAAGTAACGAGTTTCGGTCATATTGAATGGTCTGCCTTCGGTTCGCATAATTCTAATTTGTGTTGTTTCAGGTTTTATTGCAGCTAATAGTTCTTCATTCGGGCGGGTTTTCCCTGTGAATACGATAATATCGGCTCTGTCAGCAGCAGACAGTGGTTCTCGTAGGCGACCTTTAGGCATAAGCTCAGGATTTTTAATATCATCTTCACCGATTAATAAAATATCCAAGTCCCGGTAAAGCTGTCTATGCTGATAACCATCATCAATAATAATTACATCAGGATTAAATTTATTTTCGGCTAATCTTGCTCCTTCGGCTTTGACATCGTGAGCAATTACCGGAACTTTCAAGCTCTCGGCTAAGAGATACATTTCGTCTCCACCAGTAGTTGCATCTACAAATATTTCGTTTCCATCGCTGACTACTACCGAACCTTTAGATTTTCTTTTATATCCCCGTCCTACAATTGCCGGGCGTATTCCATTTTTTAAAAGTATCCACGTCAACATCTGCACAAAAGGAGTTTTACCTGACCCACCTACAGCCAAGTTTCCTACTGAAATTACAGGAGTATGAAGACGGACTATGTCTCCTTTTTTATCAAATTTATCATTTCTATTTTTTACTGCAGCACCAAAAAGTTTAGAAAGTATAGTTTTAATCATATTTTTCACCTGCTTTTAAGCATATTTAGCATTAGTTTCTAATATCAATTTATCGATTTCTTCACGTGTCATATCAGCGGAAATCGAAATTGGTTCACTAAAGAATAAGTTACATTTTGTAAATGGCAGGGGCAATTCAAATTTGTCCCAGCTCTTGTTAAATATTTTCATCTTACTAAGTTTTACTTCACAAAAAACTAACGGTACTCCTGCTCTCTGAGCTGTAACGAAAGCCCCGGCTTTGGCTTCGTGTCTAGGGCCTCTTGGCCCATCGGGAGTAATGAGTACTCGTTTTCTTCCTGCAAATTCTATTAGCTTTTCGAGAGCCTCGCCTCCCTTTTTTGAAGATGAGCCCCTTGCTAATTCGTAGTCCCATGCCTCCAATAAATCACTTAGAATCTGACCGTCCCTACTTGTCGAGATTATAGCTGAAGGAGATTTATATGCAAACTCTTTCCATACAGGAAGCATAACTCCGTGCCAAAATGCGAGAACACACTTTTCAGCGGGATAAGTACCATGTACCTTTATTCTCCAAGTTTTTGCTAACAATCTCAAAATTATAGTCGAAACTTTCATATCTAATCTTTATTTGCATCTAATTCAGTTGGGTCGTCCCATGGAACTTCAATTCTGCCCTCGACAGCTGGTCTGGACGAATGCGTTGCAACGGCATCATCATCTATTACATCATCTTCCATAGGCGTAAGACCAATATCAATAACTGTCAAATCCTCTGCTGACATACGTGGCGTAAACATAATTGCTCCCGCCATAACCAGCGATGTTACAATAATCACGAATGATAAAATCTCCACACTAAAGTTTGAAATTCTATAATGTACGGGGATTTGATAGAAAAGTAGAATCGTAATCAATCCACGCGGAGCTAAGAGAACTTCGGGAAAAGTATCTGCCTTAACTATGAATTTGAAATTGACATACCGAATTAAATATAATAATAAGATAATAATTGTACCAATCAAAACTACTTCCAAATCAACCAAAGCTTTCAGATTGATTGACATACCGAATACTACAAAGAAACAGGTACGCATCAAAAAAGCGGATTCACCAGTAATAATTTTGAAATCATGTTTAAGTTTGTTGAGTGATCTTTTGTTTATTATTTCCTTTCTGTCCGGTCTTCTTCGCTTAAGCATCTTATGCCCATTATTCAGAATCAATCCGAAAATAAAAATCATAAGCAGTGAAGACAAGTGCATTTTTTTACCAAGAGCATAAAGAATCATTAATATTGAAATCACAAGGAATAGTTTGAGTTTTGTCTGCATCTTAGTCGCTCCAACTACTAACCCCATAGAGAAAACCAGTGAAAATAGCACAGTCGCAACTATCATCCAGATACCGCCCCAAGTAAAAATATGACCTTCTTGAATCACAACAAAATTGAAAAACATGATACCTATAATATCAGAAAAAGTTGCCTCGTATGTCATGTATTCTTTCTTTCCTTGAGTAAGTGTATGGACACTTGGTATAAGTACCGCACTCGACACTACTGAAAGCGGAATCGCATAAATTAGTGAATGAAAGAACGGATTCTTCGCCCCGACATTCATAATCACAAACGCTATCATAAGTGAAGAGGCTATCAATATCGCAACAGCACTCAATATACCGTCCCGAATAAGGGGTATCTTCTTTCGTTCCAACTCCAAATCCAAGGCAGCTTCAAGGACAATTAATATCATACCGACCATTCCGAGTAGCTCAAGCATCGGCAGTAGTTTTTCCGTCAAATCGAAAGAAGTAAAAAAGGAATCATCAACATATTGTAATACAATACCAGTAGCGATAAGGAAAAGTACTGACGGTACTTTTACCTTCACCGAAAGAATATCGTACAAGTAAGAGAGTACAATTATTACACCAATACCAATTAGTATATAATAAGCATCTATCATTATCACCTATATTAAATTTTTGAAAGTAAATCAGCCATTTCTATTGCACTCATTGCAGCCTCGAAACCTTTGTTTCCAGCTTTTGTTCCGGCACGCTCAATTGCTTGATCGATTGTATCTGTTGTCAATACTCCGAATATAGTCGGGATATTTGACTCTAAACCTGCAGCAGCAATTCCTTTCGTTACTTCTGCTGAGATGAAATCGAAGTGCGGAGTTGCCCCTCTGATGACGGCACCCAAAGCAATAACGGCATCATATTTTTTGCTTTGAGCTAATTTTTGAACTACTAATGGCAGTTCGAAACTTCCGCTACAATAAACGACTGTAATATCTTCGTCTTTTGCATTATGACGGCGGAAAGCATCCATTGCTCCTTCGAGCAATTTGTTTACGATAAATTCATTCCAACGGGAAACTACGATTGCATATTTTCTCCCTTCTGCATTGAATTTACCTTCAATCACATTGTACATATCAATTCTCCTTAGAATTAGAATTTATGGATTTTTTATTTCGGATTGTAGTCCATACAATCCCAAGTATAGTTAGTATAAGTGTAATCAGCGAAATAGTCCCCCCCGCTTTGAAAGCAGAAGATTCATATTTCATTTCGACAGTATGTATCCCGGACGGAATTTCAACGGCTCTCAAACTGTAGTTTGCTCGGAATATATCAGTTTCTTTACCGTCGATATAGGCTTTCCATGCAGGATACCATATTTCGCTGAAAACTAAAATTGTATTATTTGGGGTTTTAACTTCGCAAGTTATTTCATTGCTTTCGTATTTTGTACATTTTACAGCTCCACTCGGAGCAGATGTTTTTGCAATATCAAGACTCGGCTGAGCATCTAATAAAACAGTTACAGATAAATCATCTGTAGCAGACTGCATATTTATTTTTTGCTCTTCAGGATTCATTACTTTGAAATCATTGTATAATCTGAAATGCCCGAACGCTTTTTGATTTTCTATATAGCGGATACCCCCCTCTTCCACTACAAAAATATATTTTGCATTAAGGAGGTCGTTTGCGTGCATTCTTTCTTTTGTAGGAGGAACACGGTGAGCAAGATTTAACTGGTTGTAACCATCTGTCATCATCACTCTATTTATCATACCTGCATTACGTTTAATCACAGGCATATTATATGGTTTTGGTAGTCTCGTTGTTGTTCTGAAAATTTCGTTTGGTTCTTTCTGCTTAATCACTTTTAGTAACTGTGGCTGAACCTTATGCTCATTTTCAGGAACGAATGGAATTAATCTGCCCGTGAATGTATCTTGCATTTCCGTTTTCGTATTCAATTCATGCCCTGTCAAGTATAATTCAGTGAATAGTGAGACAGCTATAATCAAACCCACTACTATAATTTTCTTGGTATCTTTCAGCTTAGGCAATAGCCATGCAGCAACAAAAACAACAGCAAAGAAAAACAACTGTAAACCACCTTGACCTTTCACAAACGCTACATATTGTTGAGGAGTATCAGCAGGGAAAGCACCGATAATCGTACCCATTACGAAAATGAACGGCACAGTTCCACCCATAAGCAAAGATGCTCTTTTCTTTTTCAAATCAATAGTATCATCGGTCAAGGAATCAAACCCGAATGCTGCCAAAGTAGAAAATGCAAATACAAGCATAATCAGAATACGAGCTGGCATACGGAAATAATCCAAAACTGGCAGTTTATTCAAAATCGGATGTAGAATAAAATTATTACCAAGTGCATAAGCAAGCCCGAAAAGCCCGATAAACAGCATAAACGCAGGCATACGTTTTTTTATTTGGGAACGTAAAGCAATTAAGCCTAAAAACAAAATCGCAACCCCAAAGAAAAATGCAGTATCCCAGTAGTAATAGTATGGAGCAAAATTATCATCTATTTTCAGATGGAAATTTTCGTCTGCTCTATCACGTGGATTATCCCCCATGACATGACCAAAAATTTTCGGGACAGCCATTTGCAGTATCTGTTTAATTTCCATAGAACCTTCTGCCGTATTATCGTATGACATTTCAGAACGCACTGCATTATCCTGTAACTCTCTCGTAGGTAGTAGCTGAACCATATACAATCCTGAAGCAATTACACCTACCATCACAGCAATAAGAACAAATTTTCCTACACTCTGCCCCACTTCGAATTCATGCTTTCTAAGTTTGGCAATCAAATCCCAAAGGAAATAAGCCACAACAATCATAAGTAGATAAATCGTAGTCTGGGGGTGTCCAGCATGAAAAATCATTGCCCAAACTAAACCCGACCAAAGCCCGCACATAAAGCACTGCTTATCCAATGCCTTTTTGAAAAGCATGAAGGCAAGCGGAAACCATGCAAACTGGTAAATCATCATCGGATGAAAAACATGGGCTATAAATATCATTGAGAATGAATAACCGATAGCTCCAATAATTGATGCAATTTCACTTCGTTTGATATATCGAAGAAAGAAAAACATCGCCAACTGGGCAATCAAGAAATGTAAGATAATGAAGAGTTCTACCACTTTGGACGACAACTGCCCATCATTTACAAACAGACCCATCAGGCGGTTCATCGGATAAAAATAGCCAACTTGCGGATCGGCATAAAACGGCATCCCACCAAAAGTATATGGATTCCAATGAGGAAAATTACCTTTGTTTGTCTCTACCGCGGCGTAGTTTTGAACTGGATATACTTGTTCTGAAAAGTCTTCCCAAAAGTAGGCTTTACCATTTATCTGCGGCCAAAACATTATAAGCATTGTCAGTACAAAGATAGCTGTTATCAAACCAAATCGGATATTCTTATTCATAATAAGTCAAAATGTCAAAAAAAAGAATGCAATATACACTTTTTTTTCGACATAGCCGAATTTTGGTAATGTTACTTAGGGGAAGCTCTGATATTTTTGCTAATGTAATAAAAATCTATTTCTTTGTTATTTCAGAAAATAATCTTATTTTAGGGTATTGATTTTGGACAAACAAATGTTTGTTAATTTTTAAAGGGAGGTTCAAAATGAAAAGAACCCTAACAGCAATAGGAATATTTCTTATTGCAATGACAATCGGACTATATGCAAATGATGATGATATTGTGCATATACCAGATACCTCATTCAAGGCACAGTTAGTAAACTATCACCACCAAAACCTTGAATGTCCCAAAA
>PDWI01000948.1_pt1 | contig 46916 bp, 33 predicted proteins | sample 1430891 | NCBI WGS metagenome assembly PDWI01 (sample SAMN01162508, study PRJNA174530) | Oral metagenome, whole genome shotgun sequencing project. | biome: Marine environment; feature: Marine mammal; material: Swab sample of the gingival sulcus; isolation source: swab sample of gingival sulcus...
CCATCTTGGGGTGATGCTGTTGCCTGGAGCGAACTTCATCATTACGATAAATATCCTATTTATTGGGATTAGCCATCAACACTTTTTGTCCTATAAGCCTAAATTGACGTTGTAACGTAAAGGAATCAAAAATCGCCGGAATGACCGGCGATTTTTCTATATAATAGAGAATCATCACGCTTTCGGTAGAACTATACTGACTTTAAATAAATCGCCGTCTATAGCTATATTGAACTTACCGTTCATCAAAGTAACAAGATCTCTTGCTATTGCAAGTCCTAATCCGCTCCCTTCGGTATTTCTTGCCTGATCTCCGCGCTTGAATCTTTCTATAAGCTCAGTTGCAGACATGTTTAACGCCGCACGAGATACGTTTTTCATTTCAAGCTCTACGAAATTTCCGGAGCCGGATTCAAATATATCGATGTATGCCCTTGATGAGTGTTGAGCATATTTGGAGATATTGACGAGCAAGTTTTCGATTACTCGCCATAAGAGTTTGCCGTCTCCCAATACGTACGCATTTTTTGTGTTTATGGACAGTATCGGCTCTATACTGTTAGCTTTTAGATTGGAACTCAATTCGCCGAGAGATTGGTTGATGATAGATATTAAGTTGAGTTTTTCTATATTAACACGTACATCTCCGCTCGATGCTTTGGCTGCCTCAAATAAATCATCGGTCAATTTTTGAAGTCTCATCGTCTTGTCCGATATGATAGAAACGTACTCCTCTGCGTTAGGGCTTTCGAGTCCCTCGCGTTTTAACAAGTCCAAGTAGGAAACTATTGAGGTTAGAGGTGTACGCAGGTCATGAGACACGTTTGATATTAACTCGGATTTTAATCTTTGCACTTTAAGTTCACGAGCTACGGCTATCTGTTGAGCATTTGAGATTGAATTTATATCTAATGCCATTTCGCTTAGCACACCTTTACCAGGAAGGGAAATTTTATGATCTATGTTGCCTTCCTTTACTTCCTTGATGCCTTCCCTCAGAAGCTGAAGTTTTTTTACTAAAGGAGGTATAAATATAAAAATCCAAATTATTACGATTACAAACCCGTAACTTATGCTTGAAATTATAGTGCAGGCAATGAGCATGACGAGCACTTTCGCCAATAGGGCTTTGCTCGTAAATGAGTTGTCCATTAAGTAGTGAATAAAAGCTCCGATCAATGTGTTTTTAATGAGTGTGCGGTTTTTAAGTTTTTTAACTATCGAGTATACAGTCGCCAAATTAACTGTGATTATTAAAAGTACTATGACAAATGAGATGACCGCAAGCACCCATGAAGGGGCAAAGAGCGTAGAATATGGACTGAGTTGGTATGATTTAGGGATGAATAAGTCGGTCCCGTTTTCAACGGATTCATACGATGAAAACGCACTTATAATAAAGTCTTTATAGTAATCACTGGTATATATCCATGCTTCGAATAAAAACGATGTCGGAACTATCAACAACGTGACGATCATTGAGAATAAAATCTGAATATCTACAAAGATTTTATCGAACCAGTTTAAATGAACCTTACCGTTTTCGAGCTTTTCTCCAACGCGCGAAATGGAAAAGTAAAGTGAAAGCAATATTATAAAAGCCAATATGAAAGCTATAACCCATAGGTTTTCTCTTTCCTCGGCAAATGCGTAGAAGTCAAGCGTTTTACCCGTTTCCATAGCATAGAATGCCATTTGATCTTCCAAGAATGCTATTGCTGTTATTAAAGCTGCAACGGGTAGAAATATCGAAAGGCATAGAGAAAGGCTTACGCTCGATATTGAAAAAATGAGCTTGCGTTTTTTATTGAGCGTGGATAGAGCACTATTATCCATAGATGACCTCCTTAATATGATTTTATAAGATATTTGATTTTATAATATAATTTTGTATTTCATAAATGCAATTATGTGAAGTGATTATGTGAAATACTTCTATGTTAAATGGGATATGTATAAGTATATGGCATAAATATTAAAAATTTATGAACATAAAACTTACAAATTACTTAAATTTTTCCCATATAAAACAAGCGCATATGGTATAATCTGGTGGTAGATAAATTGTTAGGAAGCGGACGGCAAATGACATCTAAAAAGAGAAATCAAATCGTAATAAGAACCAGTATAATAGGCATTTTATCAAATATAGCATTAGCGTTTATAAAGGCCGTAATAGGTATTTTCACCAATTCTATAGCTATAGTGATAGATGCTGTCAACAATTTAAGTGATGTACTCTCTTCGACGGTGACGATTATAGGGACGCGCCTATCGGGAAAATCGCCTGATAAGGAACACCCACTTGGGCACGGCAGATTGGAATACGTATCCGCTATGATAATAGGCATTATTATCATATATGCAGGAGTTGGAGGGCTGGTTGGATCCATAAAAAAAATAGTAGCGCCACCTGAAGTCAATTATGATTTCGTCTCTTTGCTCATTATTGCGATAACAGTTTTGGTTAAAATTGTTTTAGGCATTTACGTAAAAAGAACGGGTGAGCGAATAGAATCTCTGTCACTGATAGCATCGGGAAAAGATGCCTTGTTTGATTCTTTGATTTCGGCAGCAACACTCGTGTCTGCACTACTTTTCGTGTGGAAAGGTATTAGAGTTGAGGCTTGGATAGCATGTATTATTTCAATGTTGGTAATAAAGGCCGGAATAAAAATGTTAAGGGAAACAGGCAGTAAGATTATAGGCGAACGACTTGATTCTGATCTTACGAGAAAAATCAAGGCTACGATTTCTGCGCATAAAGGCGTATATGGAACGCATGATCTAATACTTCATAATTATGGAAATCATGTCGTTATAGGCTCGGCAAATATTGAAATTGCAAATAATTTCAATGCAGATCAAATAGATGAGTTAACTCGTCATCTCAAGCGGGAGATATACTCCAAATATAATGTAGAGCTGACGGCTATAGGGATATATGCGTATGCGGACCCAAAGTCTATTACGGCAAAAGTCAGGTACGATGTATTGGATATAGTGCTATCGAATAGTGGGGTTATGGGATTGCATGGATTTTTTATGGATAAGAATAAGAAGTGTATAACGTTCGACATGATAGTAGGATTTGACGTTAAAAATCCAAACGAGATTTACGATCAGGTAATGTCGAGCCTTAAGGCAAAGTATCCGAGATATGAGTTTATAATTACAATGGATACGGATATAAGTGATTAAGTTAAATGAAAGGTTGACAGAAGTTAAAAACAGTAAGGGTATGACTAAAAATATGGAGAACAAAGCGAAAATAAATAACTATTTGACACTGGAAAGAGAAGATATAATTGAGGTGGCAGAAGAAACAAGTTTAGTTTTAAACGATGCAGGTAATATGTGCGAGGTGAGTGCGAAGCAGGCTGACGCTTTGCTTGATAAGTTGAGAAAAGGAGAGGTCAGTGTAGCCGTAATAGGACAATTCAAACGAGGCAAGAGCCGTTTAAGCAACTCAATATTAGGTGATGATATAATGCCGACGGGGATAGTCCCTATCACTTCAGCTGCTACGAGGGTAGTATACGGAGAAAGCAAGGCTCAAGTTATCTTTGAAAACGGCAAGGTGCAAGATGTGGATTTTGCTGTTCTCGATGAGTATATAAGTGAGCAGAAAAATTCAAATAATATGCGAGGAGTAAAGGAAGTGGTAATAAGTTCCCCTTCTCAATTTTTAAAAAACAATATCACTTATATAGACACACCCGGAGTCGGATCGCTTCACATACACAATACTACCTCCGCATACGCTCAGATAAAGGAAAGCGATGCTGTTATATTTTTGTTATCTGTAGACAGTCCAATAAATCAAATAGAAATGGAACTGCTTGAAAACACAAAAGAGTTTGCCGGCAAATTTTATTTTGCAGTAAATAAGATAGACATGGTAGATAAAGAGCAGATTCAAGAATATATTTCATACTGTTCATCTTTGATAAAGTCGGCTATGAATGTAGAAGATGTAGTATTGCATCCTGTAAGCGCGAAAACCGGAGAAGGCGTAGATGAGTTAAAAGATACAATAATGAAGGATATCAGCGACAATATAAGGCAAATAATGATATCGTCAATCGGAAAGAAGTTCCTCGATATAATATCTAACGTAATCGGACAGTTGCGCTTTTATAGAGAGGCTATGAGGATTTCACATAGGAATTTGGACGATAAGTTTCTGGAAATTGAATCCCTCGTTACTGGCCTAAAGGAAGAAGCGACTTCACATGATTCTAATTTTACGATACATCTTAACGATGCAAAGCTTGCACTTAAAAACAAAGTTGAAGAACTGTTCAACGTAGACTATTACCTTAATATTGAGCAAGTGGAAGAAATGCAAAGCGATCTTACAAAAAAGGAGTATATTGCAAATTTGAATGAGGTGTGTGACGACATTTCAGCGGTACTTAAATCAGCTGTATTATACAGAGAGGAAAATGCATTTATAGTCGTAAGATTGATAGAGGATATGAATAAAACGGCAAGGAGATTGCGTAGCTTGCAGAACCGTTTGAGCCGAAAACTTGCAAGAAATAGTTGATAATTCACTCAAAATGATGTATTATTATTTGTAATAAATATGATTAAGAAACTGAATGATGTTTATTCGCGTCTTGCGGTATCAGTATTTGTGACTGCGAGATTTTAATTTTATACTCTTAAGAAGGACAGGTGAAGAAGGAATGAACTCAAAGACATTGTTTTACATTCTAAAGAGAATAGTGCTTGCCATAATCACCGTCTGGGTAGTCATAACGATAACCTTTTTTGTTATGAGAGCGGTACCCGGAGGGCCGTTTTTAGCTGAAAAGGCTATTTCGCCTGCAGCACAAGCCCAGCTTGAAGCAAAATACGGATTGGATAAGCCCGTCTCTGAACAGTATGTAACATACCTAAAAGATGCCGTTACAAAATTGGATTTCGGACCATCTATTAAACAGAGAGGAAGAATGGTTTCCGAAATTATAGCTACCGGTATGAAAACATCTGCAAAGCTCGGATTGATAGCAGCTGCAATTGCACTTGTAATAGGGGTTTTACTTGGTTCATTTGCGGCATTACGGCGTAACAAGATAATGGATAAGGTCATTATGGTCATAACGACCGCCTTCGTATCGATGCCTTCGTTTATAATGGGAACACTGCTTCTTATAATATTTGCACTCAATCTTCAGATATTACCTGCGAACGGTTCTACGGCAGAAGGCCTTGTTTTGCCTATAATCACGCTTTCGCTATATCCTATGGCATATATAACGAGATTGACGAGATCTTCTATGCTCGACGTATTGGGGCAGGATTATATCAGAACGGCTAAAGCAAAAGGAGTTTCGGGGGAAAAGATAATATTGGGACACGCCCTTAAGAATTCTTTAATACCTGTTATAACGTATTTTGGACCGATGCTTGCATATATAGTTACAGGCTCTATAGTAATTGAACAGGTATTTGCGGTACCGGGATTAGGAAGAGCGTTTGTCATGAGTATAACCGGAAGAGATTATACGTTAATAATGGGAACGACGATAGTCTTGGCGACATTTATAGTAATCATGAACTTAGTCAGCGATATCCTCTATAAGATTGCTGATCCGAGAATCACATTAGAGTAGGAGGATATTATATGAACATGAAAGCAAATCCATTCAGTATGCACATAAAGATGGACGATTTTGCGCCTGCGAGCGAAAAAGATAAAGAGTACATGGTGAAGATGAGGGATTCATCCACCTTTTTCAAGGACGGCGTAAAGAGACTCGTCAGGAATAAAGTTGCATTTATAAGTTTGATAGTTATAGTTATTATAACCATTTCATCGATATTTATACCGATGATGTGGCCATACGCATATGAAGATCAGCTTGGCGTTCAGCCGGGCAAAGCGGTAGATCCGTCATTTAAGAATTTGTCACCGTTTGAGTACGGTGCTACCGAACAAGCCAAAATAGATGAAGGTGACTCGGTATTCCCTCATGTGTTCGGAACTGATTCGGCGGGAAGAGATTACTTTATACGCGTAGTTTATGGAACGAGGATATCGCTTGTCGTAGGATTCTTCGCAAGTATAATAGTTCTCGTCATAGGTATGACGTTAGGATCTCTTGCCGGATATCTCGGAGGCAAGGTCGACCTTGTCCTAATGAGGGTGGTCGACGTAATATATTCGCTCCCGGATATGCTGATGACAATTCTTTTGGCAGCGGTCTTGAGAAACAGATTGCAAGAGGTGCTTGTAGATACGGTGCTCGAAAAGATAGGCAGTAACATCATAAGCTTGTTCATAGTCTTTGCTCTGCTTTACTGGGTATCCATGGCAAGATTGATACGTGGGCAGATATTATCGTTAAGAGAGCAAGAGTACGTGTTAGCCTCGCAGGCGACCGGAGCAAAGGGCGGCTGGGTAATAAGGAAGCACTTAATACCGAACAGCATAAGTGTCATAATAATATCGACGGCACTTCAAATACCTAATGCCATATTTACCGAGAGCTTTTTATCATTCTTAGGACTCGGTGTAAATGCGCCTATGCCATCGCTTGGATCTTTGGCTGCCGACGCATTGAACGGAATTCAATCTTATCCGTATAGGCTTGTGATTCCGGCAATAGTTATATCCCTAATAGTGTTGTCACTGAACCTCTTTGGAGATGGTTTGCGCGATGCATTTGATCCAAAGCTCAACAGTTAAGACGGGAGGTAAGATATGGCACTTTTAGAAGTAAAAGACTTAAGAACATCGTTCTTTACAGATGCAGGCGAAGTGAAGGCTGTAAACGGCGTTTCATTTGAACTTGATAGAGGAAAGGTACTTGGAATCGTGGGGGAATCGGGATCCGGAAAGTCGGTAACCGTATACTCTATAATGCAGATTTTAGCAGGTGCCGGGAAAATAGTAGGCGGTTCAATTAAACTCGAAGGCGAAGAACTCGTAGGTTGTGATGAAAAGGTCATGAAGGGAATCAGAGGAAACAAGATTTCAATCATATTTCAGGACCCTATGACTTCGCTGAACCCTACCTATACTATAGGTCGTCAGCTCATTGAAGCTATAACTTTACACACAGATAGAGACAAGGCGCAAGCGTGGGATAGAGCCGTTGAAATGCTTACATTGGTAAATGTAAATGAACCGGAGAAGCGAATGAAACAGTATCCGTTTGAATTTTCCGGTGGTATGAGGCAACGTGTAATGATAGCTATGGCACTTGCGTGCGAACCTGATGTGTTGATTGCCGATGAACCTACAACGGCACTTGACGTTACGATTCAGGCACAGATTCTTGAACTGATGCAAGATCTGCAAAAGGAATTTGGCATGGCTATAATTTTGATAACTCATGACTTGGGCGTCGTAGCTCAACTGTGCGATGAGATTATAGTAATGTATGCCGGCTCATATTGTGAAAGAGGAACTGCGGACGAGATATTCTACAATCCTAAACACGAATATACGAAAGGTTTGCTGAGATCAATACCTACGCATAATACATTGGGCAAGAAACTGCAACCTATAACGGGAACCCCTATAGACTTATTGAATTTGCCGAAAGGATGTCCGTTTGCGCCTCGTTGTGACAGCGCCATGAAGATATGTATACGCGAAACACCTGATAGTACGGATATCAATGATCAACATAAAGCATCGTGTTGGATGAACGTTAAAGATGCAGTTGAGGAAGGAAGAATCAAACTTGATGGTGAACAGGATAGTGATGATTTAACCGAGAAAGGTGGTGATCTTAAATGAGTGAAGTAACGACAAATAAGACTAATCCGTTGATCGAGGTAAATCATTTAAAGCAGTATTTCAGAATAAATACGGGGTGGTTTAGAACTAAACCGCTTAAGGCTGTAGATGATGTCAGCTTTTTTATAAATCCGGGAGAAACGTTAGGGCTCGTAGGAGAGTCAGGCTGTGGAAAGACTACGGTTGGAAGAACGATATTAAATCTTTACAAGCCTACTGCCGGTGAAATAATTTACAAAGGTAAACAGGTTAAGACTAAAGAAGAAATTCATAAGTTCAGGGAGAAAGCCACCATGGTATTTCAAGACCCGTACTCTTCTCTTAACCCGAGAATGACCGTCTCTGACATAATCGGAGAACCTCTCGATGTTCATAAACTATGTTCCGGCAAAAAGGAGAGAGAGGAAAAGATCCTTGAACTCATGGCACACGTAGGATTAAACAGTGAGCATGCTGCAAGATATGCGCATGAGTTTTCCGGAGGACAGAGACAGAGGATAGGTATAGCGAGATCGCTTGCGGTAAACCCTGACTTTATAGTATGTGATGAACCCGTATCAGCGCTTGACGTATCTATACAGGCTCAAGTAATAAATATGTTTGGTGAATTACAGGAAAAGTTTGGACTGACGTATTTGTTCATTGCACACGATCTTTTGATAGTAAGGCACATAAGTTCGAGGATTGCCGTAATGTACCTCGGTAAAATGGTAGAACTTGCAGATGCAGAGGAAATTTATTCAAGACCTATGCATCCGTACTCTAAGTCTTTACTTTCGGCAGTACCTATACCTGATCCTAAGACTGCAAGAGAAAACAAGAGAATCGTATTGACAGGAGATATACCAAGTCCTCTGAATGCACCGTCAGGTTGCCCGTTCAGGACGAGATGTCCATACGCCAATAAGCAGTGTGCAGAATCAATGCCTGAATTCAAAGAAATTGAAAAGGGACACTTTGTAGCTTGCCATAGAGTTGATGAAGTGAACTAAAGTGAAAAAATATAACTTACATATAGCTTAAATGTTAAATTTAATGTTATAATAGGATAAAGTGTAATATAATATAGTGTATGTCCGCCATAATGGCTGAACATAAAAAGTACTCTAAAGAAAGGGAGAACAGAAATGAAGAAAGAACTAACAAAAGTTTTCGTGCTTCTATTGGCTGTCACGATGATATTAGGATTGACAGCTTGTGGAGACAGCGGAACAACAAGTGGTGGCGGTAGTGGTGATGATGGCGCATCCGGCAATTCAATTGCTGTGTGCATCGGATCTGAACCTGCTACAGTAGACCCTGCACTTAACTCTGCAGTTGACGGTGCAACGATGATCGTGCATCTATTTGCAGGATTAGCAAAATGGGAAAAAGATGCGAGCGGTGCATATAACATCGTAGCTGATTGTGCACAAGAGTTAACTGAACCGGTTGAAAATGCAGACGGTACTGTAACTTATACGTACACTCTGAAAGAAGACCTAAAATGGTCAGACGGTGAAGCATTAACGGCTGAAGATTTCGTATTCGCATGGAATCGTGCCGCTTCTCCAGCGCTTGCAGCAGACTATAACTATATGTTTGAAGTAGTAGACGGTTATGCTGAAATGTGGGAAGCTGAAGAGACAGGTGAAGTAGATGAAGAAGGCAACGCTGTCTTAGAGTTTGTAAACCCTGATGCAAAGTTAAACGTAATGGCAAAAGATGAGATGACTCTTGAAGTTACGCTTGAAGGTCCGGTTGCTTACTGGAACGAACTTCTTGCATTCCCTACATACATGCCTGTACGTGAAGATGTAGTTGCTGATGAGAGTTGGGCTACCGACCCTGCAACTTACGTTTCAAACGGTGCATTCAAGATGACAGGTTGGGAACATGACAGCGTTATAACTGTTGAAAAGAATGGTGAATTCTGGAATTCTGATAACGTTACTATGGATAAGATTGAATTCTTCCTATCCAGTGATGCTAACAACATGTATGCAAACTTCAAGAACGGTACATGGCAGTTAATCGATGAGATTCCAACGAACGAAATGGAAGCAGCTAAGGCTGAATATCCTGACGAATACTTCGTTGAAGGTCAAATCGGAACATACTATGTATGCTGGAACGTAAACGAAGAAATATTGCCTGCAGGTTCAGGACTTAGCGGTGTAGAAGCTGAACAGGCTAAGGCTGAAATCAGAAATGCAATAGCTCTATTGTTTGACCGTAACTACATCGTAAACGATATAGCACAAGGTGGACAAGTACCTGCAGCTTCTTTCGTAGCTATGGGAATGACCGAACCTGACGGTTCCGAATTCTACAAGATGGCAGGAGACGAAGCTAAGAACGGATATATCGGATATTACGATACATCTGCTGATGCTATAGGCTCAAACTATGAAACTGCAATCGAAGTACTCAAAAAGTACTACACATACGATGAAGATACGCAGATGTTTACAGACTTCCCAACACTTAAGTATCTATACAATACTTCAGAGGGTCACAAAGCTATAGGTGAATATCTACAATCTGCATTGGCAGGCATAGGAATCACTATGAATCTTGAAAACCAAGAGTGGAATACATTCCTTGAGACTCGTAAGAACGGTGCTTATTCAGTAGCTCGTAACGGTTGGATTGCTGACTATAACGATCCAACATCATTCTTAGATATGTGGACTACAGTTTCAGGTAACAATGACGTTCAGTTCGGTAAGGATGCACACGCAGGTCTTGCTATGTACGACTTGGACTTGACTGATTTAGGTATCGATGTCAAGGTTGAAAACGGAACTTGGTCTGAAACTTATGACGTTTTGATTTCAACGATCAAGAAGACATCTGACAATGAAGTTCGCTATGAACTCATGCACAGAGCAGAAGATCTATTGATGCAAACAGGCGCTATATGCCCAATCTACTACTACACTGATCCGTTCATGCTAAGCAGCAATGTAAAGGGATTCTTCTCAATCCCTCTCGGATACAAATACTTCACATACGCAACTGTAGAATAGTATAGTGGATATATTGTAGACAGATTATTCCAAGGGGGCTTCCGAACAGGGAGCCCTCTTAGATTGACAATATTTCGAGAGAAGTAGTATAATTGTTGATGTACTATTTATAAAATGAAAGTTCTATAAGAGCATGAGGTAGACGATGAACGAAACAATTTCAAGCAATTTTATACATAACTTCATAGACGAAGACCTTGAACAAGGCGTATATGAGTCGGTTTATACGAGATTTCCGCCTGAACCTAACGGATATCTTCATATAGGTCATGCTAAGGCAATATGTGTCAATTTTACGACTGCGGATAAGTATGGTGGAAAGTGCAATTTGAGGTATGACGATACTAATCCGGTAAAGGAAGATACGGAGTACGTGAGTGCGATAGAAGAAGATATCAAGTGGTTAGGCTTTAATTGGGATGAACTCAGATGGGCGTCATCTTACTTTGAAAAGATGTACCTTGCAGCAAAGACCTTGATTGAAAAAGATAAAGCATATGTAGATGATTTGTCTGCAGAAATGATAAGAGAATATAGAGGCACGCTAAAGGATCCCGGTCGTGAAAGTGAGTGTAGAAAAAGAAGTATCGAAGAAAACTTAGAGCTGTTTGAGGATATGAAAAACGGAAAATTTAAGGATGGCGAAAAAGTTCTAAGAGCTAAGATAGACATGGCATCTCCAAATATGAACATGCGAGACCCCGTTATCTATAGAATCTCTCATGCTAAACATCACAATACGGGAAATGAGTGGTGCATATATCCGATGTATGACTTTGCTCACCCGATAGAAGACGCGATAGAGGGAATAACTCATTCACTTTGCTCATTGGAATTTGAAGATCATAGACCTCTTTACAACTGGGTACTTGAGGAAGTAGGTTGGTGGGATAAGCCTCCGCGCCAAATAGAGTTTGCAAGACTTAACTTGACGGGAACTTTGATGAGTAAGAGGCTTTTAAAAGAGCTCGTAGATGATAAACTTGTCAGCGCCTGGGACGACCCGAGAATGCCTACGATAGCAGGTCTGCGCAGAAGAGGATATACGCCTGAATCAATAAGAGATTTCTGTGATCGAATAGGAGTTGCAAAATCTAATAGCGTGGTTGAATCATCGCTACTCGAATATTGTATTCGTGAGGACTTAAAGGAAAAAGTTGAAAGCAGGAACGTAGTTGAAGACCCGATTAAAGTTATTATCACAAATTACCCTGAAGGGGAGTCTGAACTCGTAGAAGTAGAAAACAACAAGGGTGTGCCGGAGCTTGGAACGAGGAAAATACCGTTTTCCCGTGAAATTTATGTTGACGGAGCTGATTTTATGGAAGTTCCTGCACGAAAGTACTTTAGATTGTTCGTGGGAAATGAAGTTAGGGTAAAGGGCGCTTACTTCGTTAAATGTAATGAAATCGTTAAGAATGAAGATGGCACAATAAAACACCTCTTGTGCACTTACGACCCTGAAACCAAGAGCGGCAGCGGACCTGAACCGAGGAAGGTTAAAGGCACTATACATTTTGTAGAAGCTAAAACGGCAGTGAAGATTAAGGTTCGTAATTATTCTCAGCTGATGGTAGAAGACGATGAGGGCAGTGCTAATTTCAATACAAACTCTCTGGAAGAAAAAATCTGTTATGCTGAGCCGCTAATTGCAGAGTCAAAAGCGGGCGATAGATTCCAATTCTTTAGGCATGGATACTATATTGCGGACGAAAAGCTTACAACTGACGATGAAAAGGTTTTCAATCGCATAGTTGATCTAAAGAGTAGCTGGAAGGGAAGAAGTAAAATACTATAAGTTATTTGTCCACATTGCAAATACTTGACAAAGTTAATCATAGAGAATAATATATCGTTAATAAAATATAAATCGGAAAGGACTAATAGCATGAAGAGAATTAAAACTATTAAAACTAAAAATTTGAAGGAAACGCTAAAGGACGGCGGTTGCGGAGAATGCCAGACGTCTTGTCAATCTGCATGCAAAACTTCATGTGGAGTTGCAAACCAGCCATGTGAGAAGAAATAATATGATTCATCAATATAAACTTAACGGTTACAACATAGTGATCGATGTTTATAGCGGTTCAATACATTTAGTGGATGATGTGGCGTACGACATCATCCGTCTTTTTTGTGATTTAAACGAGAAAGATTTAGTATCTGAAATATTGAAACTGCACGGTAATAGCCAAGGAATTTCAGAGGGAGATATTCTCGAAGTTTACGAAGATGTAACGGAGCTTAAAAAGTCGGGACTCTTGTTCAGCGAGGATATATTTGAACCCAATGCGGGAATGATGAAGTCAAGGCATACCGATATAAAGGCACTTTGCCTACACGTGGCACACACGTGCGACTTGACTTGCTCATATTGTTTTGCGGGGCAAGGCAAGTTTAAGGGGCAAAGCGCACTAATGAGTGAAGATACGGCAAAGCGGGCGATAGATTTTATCATAGAAAATTCCGGAAGCAGAAAAAATTTGGAAGTGGACTTTTTTGGAGGCGAGCCTCTCCTCAATTTCGACGTGGTAAAGGCTACGGTAAAGTATGCGCGGTCGATAGAAAAAAAACATGGCAAGAATTTTAGGTTTACACTGACGACTAACGGCATGGGAATAGATGATGAGGTTATAGAGTTTGCAAATGAGGAATGTCATAATGTCGTTTTGAGCTTGGACGGTCGTAAAGAGATACACGATATGGAGAGAAAGACCATTTTAGGAAAGGGAAGTTACGATACAATCGTCCCTAAATTTAAGAAGCTCGTCGAGCAGCGAGGAGGTAAGGGCTATTATATTCGAGGAACCTTCACGAGCTACAACAGAGATTTTACAAATGATATAATCCATATGCTCGACCTAGGATTCAATGAACTTTCCATGGAACCTGTAGTTTGTGAGCCTGACAGCAGATTTGCACTGAAGGAAGCAGATTTGCCTGTGCTGTTTGAGCAGTATGAAATATTGGCAAAGGAATTGATCGATAGAACTGAGAGTGGAAAGCCTTTTAACTTTTATCATTACATGATAGACCTTAAAAACGGCCCGTGTGTATATAAAAGAATATCAGGTTGTGGTTCCGGCACTGAATATTTTGCAGTAACTCCTAAAGGAGAATTGTACCCATGCCATCAATTTGTAGGAGATTCGAAGTTCTTAATGGGAGATATATGGAATGGAATCGTGGCAAAAGATATAAAAGACGAGTTCAAATTGTGCAATGTGTATGCAAAGGAAGAATGCCGAGACTGTTGGGCGAAGCTGTATTGCAGCGGCGGCTGTGCGGCAAATTCGTATCACTCCACAGGGGATATAAAGGGAGTGTACAAATACGGTTGTGAACTTTTTAAGAAGAGAGTGGAGTGTGCCATTATGTGCGAAGTGGCTCTTAACGATGAGTGAAGATAAACGTTAATGGATACTCCTTGAGGTTATTGTATGAGAATAAATAAATATATTGCAAATGCCGGTATATGCAGTCGAAGAAAAGCAGATGAGCTGATTAAAAACGGCAATGTGAAAGTGAATAGAAGGGTTATGAAATCGCCCGGATATGACGTACAGATAGATGACAGAGTAGAGGTAAACGGAATACGGATAAGTTCGAGCGAAAAGAAAGTTTACCTACTCTTAAATAAACCTGTAGGGTATGTGACGACGTTAAAAGATGAGTTTGACAGACCTACCGTATCTGAACTCATGGCAGATGTTGATTATAGACTATTCCCCGTAGGGAGGCTTGATTTCGATACATCGGGTATGTTGATAATGACCAATGACGGTGATTTTGCGTATAAGGTTTCACACCCCAAGCATCACGTTAAAAAAACTTACAGGGCTACGGTATCAGGAAATCTCACGATAGGCAAATGCGATAGGCTTAGGAAAGGCGTAAACATTGGCGACTTTGTGACCTCTGAGGCAGATGTCGAAATCGTTCGAGAGGTCGGTAGAAAGACGATAATAGATATAACCGTGCACGAGGGCAAATATCATCAGGTCAGAAGAATGTTTGAAGCGATAGGCTGTAAGGTTATTGAACTTGAACGAATAGCGATTGGTGAAATTAAGCTTGGACGATTGGCTGTAGGCGGTTATAGAAAGCTGACGCGCCAAGAAATAGATTTTCTAACGCATGGGCGATAAAAAACTCGCATAATTAAAATATTTAATAAAAAATGATGAAATAGTCAGCATAGTGATGGTAAATAGTGTCACAAAAACAAAGCCTTCAATTGAGTATTGACTTCATGCTGAAACGCAACCCACTAAACGGTGGAATCCTTTGCGATGTTTCTTAGGTTTTCAACCTGCTCCTTGTCTCCCAAGACGATCATGATATCGCCTTTTTCTAAAAGCTCATCGGAGCTTGGATTAAAGGATAATTTATCTTGGTCGTGTTTTTTAATTGCCAGTATTATAAGTCCGGTCTTTTCAGGGATTTTTGACTCCCTCAAGTTTTTATGAATGAGTGTCGATTCGGCGTGAATCGTTACTTCCTCCAAATCTAAGCTGATTCCGCCCGCGCGCGTTATTACGTCGAGAAAAGATATTACATGAGGTCTTAGCATTAAGGAAGCCATCCTGCTTCCGCCTATCTCATCAGGGGATATCGTGTTGTTTGCACCTGCTTTTTTCAACTTTTCGTCTGCGTATTTATTTATAGCTTTTGATACTATGTATAAGTCGCTGTTCATCTGTCTTGCGGTTAAAACCGTATATAAGTTTTCGGCATCGGAGGATAGCGAGGAGACGAGTCCTTTTGAGTCGTGAATATTTGCCTTTTTTAATGTTTCCTCGAGACTGGCATCGCCCAAGATGGTCGGTATATTTTCCGATAGTAATTCGTTTACCCGCTCTTGACTTTTATCAATTACCACGAATGCGGCATTGCTCTTGACGAACTGCTTTATAGCGTTATATCCGGTTTCGCCGGCTCCGCATATTATGTAGTGGTTGCTCATCTTTGAAATTTTATCTTGCATTATTCGATTCCTCCAACTTTGTTTCCAATCTCTTTCTATAAATAGAGATACAATTGTGGAAAATAAATACCCCACAGTTCCTAAACTCATCAATATAAGGACGATGGAGAACATCTTTGCTGCATTGTTCATGACGCTGACTTCTTTATATCCTACGGTTGAAATAGTTATGACCGTCATGTATAGAGCATCGATAAGATTCAGTTTTAAGAGTATTTTGTAACCGGCTGTGCCGATAAATATAAGCGATGCTAAAAGCACAAGCACTATCTTGAGATTGTGTTCTCGCTTGCTCATAAAGAGCCTCCTTTCCTTTTGAATCATTATACCACAATTTATCGACCGAGTTGTAAAGGAGATATGATTTGGGAGATAAGATATTATGTGCAAGCCGAATATTAAAGCTAAAAACAGCCTCCACTCAAGAGGCTGTTTTGCGATGATGCTCATATCATAATGTATGATTATTTATATTATGTTTTTGTGTTTGTTGACCTGATTTCTGGTAAATAAGAACCAGAACAGTGGGATTAGCGGAGTGATAAATACGACCAACGGCATAAGCGAAATCTTGCTTGGCAAACCAAGAGCAGGGTCGTATCCTGACTGGTATTCGGTTATCTTAGTCACTGCGATGTCTAAATTGTACATGCTATTTGACGGGTCAAGACGTAATTCGATTGCAAGAGGTACGAGTAAAACGAGTAACAGTACTACTATCTGTGTTATTGTATATACGACTACGTATGTCAATATAATGCCCGGAACCCCAAACTTTTGAAGACGTTTACCCATAGCTAATGATATTATTCCCATATACTGTATTTGACTAAATACTATACTTATGAGAGTCCACGTTATAATGAATGTCCAAAATGATGCAGCGGAATAAGGGGTAAAGGTTTCTATATTCATATTTGCAGCTTCAATCACGGTTAGAAGCGTAGAGGCGGTACTTGAAAACGCCCTGCCTGAAAGTGTAGCGACAATCCCGACAGGTCCTGCCGTAAGGATTATTGTGCTTATCATTGAATAAACCGATGCAACTATAATCTTTGAATAATATACATGGCTACTTTTTACGGGTATGGTGTGAAGCAAGTACGATTCCTGACCGTACATCGTCTTATAGTAATTCATAATCAATATAATCAGCGTTCCGGCTGCTACGAATATTAGAGAAACGACTGTAATGAATCCGAAGATACCTTGTAATAAAAGTGAGTCGACGAAGCTAACCGCATATAGCGAGATGAAACTCAAGGCTGCTACGAGATATAGAAAGAGTATCTTCTTGTGCAAGCCAAATTCCCATTTGAGTAATTTTAAAAACATATAATATACCTCCTATTTCTGTAAATAAACCGTTTTGAAATAATCATCAAGACTCATGGACTGAGACTCCCTTATCGAATCGACCGAATCGTTGACAATGACCTCTTGATCTTTTAAAAATATAGCTTTGTCCAGCACCGTTTCGACATCTGCAATTAGGTGAGTTGAAAGTATCAATGTCGAATTTTCGTTATAGTTTCGAATGATATTTTCGAGTATTATCTGACGAGCTGACGGATCGATTCCGCCAAGTGGCTCATCTAAGAGATAAATTTCTGCATTTCTCGACAAAGTAAGCGCTATGTTCACTTTCTGTTTCTCGCCTTTAGAAAGCGACTTGAATTTTCTGTGCGCATCTATATTGAAAAAATTAAGCATGTCCTTGGCTTTCTCCTCGCTGAAGTCTTTGAAAAAGTCTGAATGAAACTTCATGGCGTTTTCAATCTTCCACCAGTTGTTTAAAACGGCTGTTTCTGCAACGAAGGATACTTTGCTTTTGTCTTTGTAATTAAGCGGCTCTCCGTCTATAGAAATACTACCGTCGAAGTCTTGAAGCAATCCTGCGAGTATTTTAAGTAGAGTTGTTTTACCTGAACCGTTCGGACCGAGCAAGCCTATTACGCTGTTGTTCGAAAGCTCAAGGTTTATGTCATCTAAGACGAGTTTTTGTCCATAGCTGTAGGATAAATTTTTTATACTAATCATATTTCCTCCCAAGTGTCTTTTATCAATTCTTGAATATCGTTAAAGTTAGAATAGAATTTTTTCATTTCGATGACGAACGTATCGACTATCGACTTTGTATGTTGTGCGCGAAGTGAATCGAGCAATTTCTTATCTTCAGAAACGAACCTGCCTATAGTACGTTCGGATCTTAGAACCTCTTGTCTTTCGAGCTCCTGAAGTGCCTTTTGCACGGTGTTTGGATTCACGGAAAACTCAAGGGCGATATCTCTCACGCTCGGTATCTTTTCTCCTATAGGCCATTCACCTAAAAGTATCTTGGCCAAAAAGATATCGAGCAATTGAAGATAAATAGGGCTTGTGTTGTTAAACCTATATGTCATACACGCTCCTTTCTGTGTTACTGTATTACTGTAATGATACAATAATACATAATTTAAACTATGTCAATAGCTTTTTTGAAAATAAATTATAAATTTTTTTGGATTATTTATTTGGAGTATTGAATGGATTAAATCGATAGTATTAAAATTAAATGGATTGCTCTAATATTAAAGCGAGATGATCGATTCATCTCGCTTTAGTATCTTTTATAGTATTATTATTTTAGATGTAAGTACATGCTCGTTGTATATTCACATAATAAATTTACATCATATATTTACATACAACTCAGATGATAAGACTCTAATGTCTTACTTTCTCTTAGATTCCTTTGGAGTTACGCAAGTTCCGGTAGCCCTGCAAACTACGATAGGTTCTTCAAGGAAATCGGCAGCTGAATCACTGACGTCAGGGCGAGTAGTTACGACTTTACGAGCTTCAAAGACCATCTTTCTCGATGTATTTCCGACTTTAGAAATTTCGCCAACAGCTTCTATATAATCTCCGGCATACGTAGGTGCCAAGAATTCGACGTTGTCATACGCACAGAATAGACCTTCGTCTCCGTCTAATTTAATTAGAAGTTCCGTAGCAACGTCTCCGAACAGGTGTACCATATGAGCTCCGTCGACGAGGTTACCGCCGTAATGTGCATCCTTTGCAGACATTCTTACTCTTATCATTGATGTGATTTTTTCTGACATGATATTCTCCTTTGTATTTTTAATAAAATTTGTACATAACAATTAGAATAAGTATATATAAACTTTATTTGCATGGCAAGTGACTCATGTTGCAAAGAGAGCGTTTTTGCGATATTATTGTTAAGGAAATTATTTGAACCGTAATATGTTCATTTTAAATAAGCGAATACATTACGTTGTTAATAAAAGAAGGGTTTAAATTCGTTGTGAATAGAGGCTACGGAACACATAGAGTACTTGAACCGAAACACGTTTTGCCAACTTCGGCGTGGAGGCTTGATAATAGAAGATCGCTGTTTGAAGGTGAAATGCGTATTGAAGTTAAAAAAATACATATAGAAACGACTAGCTTCAAAGAAATTTGTCTTGAAGCAAACGACAATGACGAGCGTATAAGACAGAAGATAATGGATATAGTTATACGAAGGGGTAAGCTACATAACCCCGTTACGGATACGGGGGGGTTGTTGTACGGAGTCGTCTCGGAGATATCTGAAGGTTTTTTGAATTATAAGGGATTTGAAAACGGTGATGAAGTCATATGTAACGCATCGTTAACCGTACTGCCGCTTTATATAGATAACATAATCTCAATAGATAAGGCATATGGTCAAATTGAAGTCGAAGGGTATTGCATAGTGTCAAATGAAATACCTGTAGTTAAGAAACCTCAGGAGCTACCTGTCAATCTTTTGCTTTTTGTTTTCAATGAATCAGGAACCATATACAGAATAAATAACATGTCGGTAGGCAAAAGGAAATTTTTAGTAGTTGGAAATAATTTGCTGCTTAATATTTTATTTGGCTTTGCGATTAAAAAGGTTGCGCGAGATGATGCACAAATCGTCTGCATGCTCGATAAGAAAACGGATATGGTATTAAAAGGCGATGGCGTAAACAAGTTAAAAAAAGAGCTTTTTGAAGAAATACATTACGTAGATATTTTAAAACCGCTGGAATGCTTAGATTCTATTAACGGATACGAGACCTTTGATTTGTCTGTAAACTGTGCCGGAATACAAGGGGCCGAAACGATAAATATACTTGCCACAAAGAGTGGCGGAACTGTAATCTTTGCAAATCTGATAAACAATTATAATATGGCGCTTTATATTACGGAAGCTGTATCCAGGCCGCTGGACATACGATGCGCCGATGGATATTTAGAGGCATACGATGAGTTCGATTTTGAGATGGTCAGGGAATTGATGCCGTATGTAAATGACGCGGAAGAAACAAACATAAAGATTTCGGATGATTTAACACACCCACTTGGAGGAAAGAGCAAATTCGTAAAGATATCTTCTGTAAATCAGTCTATGATGGAAGATTTTATATGTGAAAGCAGGGCTATGTCTGCCGTATTGGATGAGGTTTTAACCGTTTCGCAGTATGACTGTAATGTGCTCGTGACGGGAGAACCCGGAGCGGGAAAGGAAAAAATCGCAGGAATTATACATAGGCAAAGCAATAGAAAACTGCAACCGCTAATAAAGGTAAACTGTGCTTCGCTACCGGAGGACAATATCGAGGCTAAATTCTTCGGTTACGAATCAAAAAACGGTAACCATGATTCCGGACGGAAAGGATATTTTGAGCTGGCAGAGAACGGCTCCCTGTTTTTAGATGAAATAAGCGAACTGAATCTCGGCATGCAGGCAAAGTTGTTGAGAGTGATTCAGGATGGAGAGTATTTCAAGATTGGATCCATTAAACCTACTAAATTTAATATCAGGATCATATCTTCGACTAACAGAGAAATAGAAGATGCCATAGAAGAGGGAAGATTTAGGCGAGACCTTTATTACAAGCTTAACGTTATAAGGATAAGGGTTCCTGCTTTGCGCGACAGACCTGCCGATATACCGCCTCTTATAAGCCATTTTTTAATATCATATAATAAAAAGTTCGGGATTAAGCGCTCTATTGATGATGATGCTATAGAGTACCTTTGCCGCTGTGAATGGAAAGGTAATATAAGGGAACTTGAGAATTTTGTTCAACGTATAATGATAGCGAATAAGTCTGAAGAGATAACACAACTTTCTGTAATGAAAGAACTACATGCGGACGTATTCAACATGAATGTCATTACGGAAAAACTCGATGACAGTGAAAGCGAGATCGTGAGCATGGAAATAATGGTGCAAAATCTCGAAAAAAATGTGATCAAGCATGCTCTTGAAAAGTATGGTTCGACGCGAAAGGCATCTAAGGCTATAGGGATAAGTCAAACACAACTTGTCAGAAAAAAGAATAAATATGGGCTTTAAATGTGTGAACACAAAATGGTTCAAAAGTAAATTCCTATTATTTTAAAGCATAAGATGTGATAAGAAATAGACACAAAAAGACAATTACAATATAATTGTTATATAAATAAAAGTTTTATTTTCAAGGAGGGAATATTTATGAAAAAAGGAAACCCATATGGAACTCACAGGGTAATTTCGCCAAAGGGTGTCTTACCACAACCTGCTGACGTAATTGATAACGATATGGAAATTTATGACAACGAAGTTAAAATCAATGTTCAGACTTTAAACATCGACTCTGCATCATTCACATCTGTAGTGGATCATGCGTGTGGAAAGAAGCCGTCTGATGATTTAAGTGCAGAAGATATTGAAGCTATCAAGACTACTATGCTCGGCATAGTTGCAAAAGCAGGTAAGCATAAGAACCCATGGACCGGTTCAGGTGGAATGCTGATCGGTACAGTAGAAGAGATAGGCCCTGAGTGGAAAGGTGACCTGAAGGTTGGAGATAAGATTGCTACGCTTGTTTCGCTTTCACTGACGCCACTCGTAATAGATGAGATTATCGCTATGAGACCGGCAATCGATCAGGTGGATATAAAGGGTCATGCTATACTGTTCCAGAGTGGGATATATGCTAAGCTTCCTGAAGATATGGAAGACGGTCTTGCTCTTTCGGCTCTTGACGTTGCAGGTGCTCCTGCTCAGACAGCTAAGCTCGTTAAACCGGGAATGAGAGTTCTCGTAATCGGTGGCGGCGGAAAATCAGGACTCCTTTGCCTATATGAAGCAAAGAAGAGAGCAGGCGTAACGGGTCAAGTTATCTGTGCAGCAGGCTCACAGAGATCTGAAGACAGAGCTCGTTCACTCGATTTAGCTGATGAATACTTCCACCACGATGCTACAGATGCAGTTGGAATGTATGAGAAAATCATGGAACTCACAGACGGAGAGCTTTGTGACGTAGTAATCAACTGTGTAAACATCGAAAACACAGAGATGGCATCTATCTTAACTACTAAAGATGATGGTCTTGTTTACTTCTTCTCAATGGCTACAAGCTTCACAAAAGCTGCACTTGGCGCAGAAGGCGTAGGTAAAGATGTCAACATGATTGTAGGTAACGGATATACTAAGGGTCACGCAGAAATCACACTTCAATGCCTGAGAGAGCACGATGAGCTCAAAAAATTGTTTAAGGAGATGTATGCGTAGCATACATCTTCAATAGAACCTATATAAAAAAAGGAGATAATGATGGCAATTAGAAATTGGAAAGATATTCCTTTATTCAAGGATGTAACCGATGAACAGTGGAACGATTGGCACTGGCAAGTGTCCCATAGACTTTCAACTGTTGAAGACATCTGCCAAGTAGTTAATTTGACAGAAGAAGAAAAAGCCGATATAGAAAAGGTAATCGGAGGATTCAGAGTAGGAATTACGCCTTACTATGCATCTTTGATGGATTCCGACGATCCAAGAGACCCTGTAAGAATGCAGGCTGTGCCTACGCTTTTAGAAATGCACAGATCGGCAGCAGATGATGCCGACCCTCTTCATGAAGATGCAGACTCTCCGGCTCCGGGGCTTACTCACAGATACCCTGACAGAGTATTATTCTTAATCACAGACCAGTGTTCAATGTATTGCAGACACTGCACGAGAAGAAGACTTGCAGGTGAAACTGACGGAGCAAGATCAAGAGAAGACATCGATGCATGTATCGAATACATAAGGAAAACACCAGAGGTAAGAGACGTACTTCTTTCAGGAGGAGACGCACTTCTCGTAGAAGATAGAACGCTCGAATACATCATAAGCGAATTAAGGAAAATCGACCATGTCGAAATCGTAAGAATAGGATCGAGAACTCCTGTAGTAATGCCACAGAGAATCACAGACGATCTCGTAAACATGCTCAAGAAGTATCACCCTATATGGTTGAACACTCACTTCAACCACCCACAGGAAATTACACCGGACGCTGAAGAAGCACTTAGAAAGCTTGCAGATGCCGGTATTCCTTTAGGAAACCAGAGTGTATTGTTAAGAGGACTTAACGATTGTAAATATATAATGCTCGACCTCGTTCACGAACTGACGAAGAACAGAGTTAGACCATACTATATCTACATATGCGATTTATCTGTCGGTATTGAACATTTCAGAACGACTGTTGCAAAGGGTCTTGAAATCATGGAAGCTTTGAGAGGCCATACATCGGGATTCTGCGTACCTACATTCGTAGTCGACGCTCCTGGCGGTGGCGGAAAGACACCTGTAATGCCTCAGTATATGATATCTCAGACACCTGATAAGGTAATTTTGAGAAACTACGAAGGCGTTATCACGACGTATACGCAACCACGTCTGCCTGATCTTCCTTGCAAGTGCGATTACTGCACAGGTAAGAAGAAGTTTGACTTTGGTGGAGTATCGGCACTTGGAGAAGGGCTTGAAATTAGATCCATGGAACCTGCAAATCTTGCAAGACATGAGAGAAATGAGAAACACTAACATCTAAATATCAGTAGGGAGGCCTTATGGTCTCCCTATATCAGCTAATGGAATTTGACTATTATCGTGAGGTAAAGTGCTATAATGGGACTACTCTATGACTTGGCAAAAAAATATAGAACTCTTTCGATAGTCGGAATGGCAAAGAATGCAGGAAAGACGACTGCACTGAACTATCTTGTTGAAGAGGCTGATGATGAGTCCATACGCATAGGCGTTACATCAACGGGAAGAGATGGCGAGACGGTAGATCTCGTAACGAATACCGAAAAACCAAAAGTCTATTTATATGAGGATACCATAGTATCTGTTCCTACCAGCTTATTTGATTTTGCAGAGGCAAGTCTTGAGATAATTTCAATGTCGAGAGCAAGGACTTCGATAGGGGAGTTGCTTTTATGCCGAGTGTGTGAAAGCGGATACGTGCAGATAGCGGGTCCCGTAGCGACTGCAGATACGAAGAAACTGTGCATGAAGATGTTCGACCTCGGAGCAGAACTCATATTGATAGATGGAGCTATAGATAGAAAATCGATAGCCTCACCGGACACTTCAGACGCAATAATATTGTCGACGGGTGCCGTTTTGTCACGCGACATGAAAAAGGTTGTTCAGGACACCGCTCATATAGTACACTTATATCAGTTGCCTTTGCTCGAAGATCAATCGATGTTTAAGTTGCTGCAAGATAGTGGGAATCTAAATCAGATAAGTGTGATAGAAGGGGACAAGGTTATTCCTCTTGAACTCAAAACGGGTTTAGGCGCAGGAAGATATATAAACGAGGCAATACGTGACGATACTGATGCTGTATATATACCGGGCGCTGTAACGAAGAACGTTATCGACGAAATAGATAACGAAAAATTCAAGAATACGCGCTTCATATTGAAAGACCCAACTAAAATCTTTATAGATTCGATGACTTGGAGGCGACTGTTGAAGCGTGGACTCAAGGTGAACGTCCTAAAAAATATAGAGGTGGCGGCCATAACAGTAAATCCATATGCCCCTGAGGGCTATTCGTTTGACAGCACGGTATTGTGCGAGTTCATGCAGGAGGCTTTGCCGGAAATGCCTGTGATAGATGTACGTAAATGAGGTAAAAGTAAGTAATGAAACAAAGCGTCAATCGACGTCTGGCTAACGTTAAGACGAGAACGGAAACTGGATACGACTACGTGACTGAGAAACTCGAAATTTCTACACCTTATGGACGAAATGCTCTCAAAAATAATAGACCGTTTTTCCCGGGAGAAGAAGAAGAATTGAGGAGCGAACTCGGCAAGGTAGAAAATATGTTGAGTTTTATCCGAAACGATTCTAAATGCGTGCCCATGATACAGGAAGTATTCATGTGCATGAAAAACATAGAGGCGACGGTCAAGAGGGCAGCAAACAACACTTTGTCGGTAATTGAGATATTTGAAGTTAAATCTGCACTTCTTGAATCTCATGCGATAAGGAAGATTATAGGAGAAGCAAATAATCCGCCTGATGATGAGTTCATACCTCTGCCGAGCGATGAACTTTTAAACTTGCTTGATCCGAGACAGGACAGAATAAATACGTTCTATCTGTATGATGATTTTTCTGAGGAACTTACTAAATTGCGTAAGGCAAAGAGGGAAATAGAGGTATCTATAAAGCAGGTTCAAAAAGCAAGGAAGAAAGAAATCGCCAAAGTTCACGGGATAAACTTGACTCCGAAATTTGATATAGTAATTCCAAAATCAAACAAAATACTTCAGGTGGCGAGAGATATCAGAGACCTTGAAGTTGTGGGCGAGGATTATATGTCGGTAACCTTTGCCCTTACAAAAAACGACGAAGTATACGAGTTGGTCAGACAATCTGAGGAGCTCAATACGAAAATAGAAGACGAAGAGCTTAAAGTTCGTGAGATGCTTTCTAAGAGAATAAGCGAATACTCCGAACTGCTATTGGAAAATTTTCGTCGGATAGGCCGTTTGGATCACGTAATGGCTAAAGCTATTTTTGCTGATGATTACGATTGTGTTAAGCCGGAAATATGTGATGAACATGTAATAGAGATAGACGGCGGAAGACAGATCCAAGTAGAAGAAATACTAAAGCGCAAGAGGCAGAAATATTGCCCTATAAGTATTAAACTAAATGAAGGCGTGACCTGTATAACAGGAGCTAACATGGGCGGTAAGACGATATCGCTGAAGTTGTCCGGACTCGTGCCCATCCTTGCACAATACGGATACTTCGTTCCTTGCAGTCACGCAAAGGTAGGCTTGTCGAATTTTATACAGATATTGATAGGCGACAGCCAATCGATGGAACGAGGGCTTTCAAGTTTTGGAAGCGAAATGGAGGAGCTTAAGGAAATTCTCGATCATGCCAAAGAAAGATCTCTCATACTCGTTGATGAGATAGCAAGCGGAACAAATCCGTTAGAAGGTTTGGCTTTGACTAAGAGTTTGGTCGAGTATTTACTTGATAAATCATATATAACTTTAATAACTACGCATTTTGAGACGGTAACAGAAGAACCCGGCGTGACAAACGTACAGGTAAAGGGCTTGGCAAACGCAGATTTTTCTAAACTGACGAGAGAGCTTAAGCATGCGAACCGGAAAGAACGTATAAGTATTATAGCAAAGTATATGGATTATAGATTGGAAGTTGTCGAAAATGATAGGCAAGTACCTAAAGATGCACTGAACATCGCAAAGATGCTCGGCATCAATGCGGAAATTATAGAAGGTGCACAGAAATATATAAAGTAAGGAGAACAACAGGATGAAAAGCAAATTGAACTTAGACCCTAAAGTAGTTGAGAGTGCTCGCAACCACGCAAGAAATATAGCGCGTGACATGCAGGAATTTATAGACAGGCACACAACTGTAAGTACGGAAAGAACCATTCTCAGGTTATTAGGGGTTGACGGTGTGGATGACGTTGATACACCGCTTCCAAATCTACTCGTAGAGCAGATTAAAGAAGCAGGAGCGCTTCCACGCGGAGCGGCTTATTGGATGGGTAATGCCATGATTCAGACGGGATTAAAACCCCAGGAGATAGCCGATAAGATCGCATTAGGTGAGCTTGATATTACAAAGCTTGATACGGTAAGCGCAAAGGAAGCTGAAGAAGCTATCATGCCTATAGTAATGGATACGCTCAAACACATAAGAAAGCAGTCGGAAGAAAGAAACAGAATGCTTGAAGAGATAGGCGAAGGGACCAAGCCTTACCTATATGTAATAGTAGCTACGGGTAATATATACGAAGACGTGGTTCAAGCTGTGGCGGCAGCTAAACAGGGAGCCGATATAATAGCCGTAATTCGTTCCACCGCTCAATCGCTGCTCGACCACATACCTTATGGTCCTACGACGGAAGGATTCGGTGGTACGTGGGCTACACAGGAAAACTTTAGAATAATGAGAAAAGCGCTCGATGATGTAGGTCAAGAAGTTGGAAGATACATAAGACTTTGCAACTATTCATCAGGGCTTTGCATGCCTGAAATCGCAGCACTTGGAGCACTTGAAAGACTCGACGTAATGCTGAACGATGCTATCTACGGAATATTGTTCCGTGACATAAATATGCAAAGGACAATAGTCGACCAGTACATGAGCCGTGTAATAATAGGTTACTGCGGAATTATATTTAACTCAGGAGAAGATAACTATCTGACGACTGATGATGCTTATGAATCGGCACATACCGTTACTGCATCGCAGTTCATAAATGAGCAGTTTGCCGTATTGGCAAATATACAGGAGTGGCAGATGGGTCTTGGTCACGCTTTTGAGATGGATCCTGATACCAAAAATGGATTCCTTTATGAATTGGCGCAAGCTATTATGGCAAGAGAGATATTCCCTAATGCTTCACTTAAGTACATGCCTCCTACTAAATTCATGACCGGTAATATATATAAAGGCCAGATTCAAGACGCTTTGTTCAACCTCGTTGCAGTTTGGTCAGGGCAGTCGCTTCAGCTTCTTGGAATGCTGACGGAAGCAGTTCATACACCTCATATGCACGACCGTTATCTGTCGATTGAAAATGCAGAGTACGTTTTCAACAACTGCCGTGATCTCGGTGAAGAAATCGTATTCAAAGAGGGCGGCATAATACAAGAAAGAGCACAAACAGTTCTTAGAAAAGCCGATGAACTTCTCGAAGAAGTTGAAAAAGACGGACTGTTTGCAACTATAGAACAAGGCAAGTTTGGTGGAGTTAAACGACCAAAAGATGGCGGAAAAGGTTTAGACGGCGTATGCCTAAAAGATGAACAGTATTTCAATCCGTTCATTCCGCTCATGTTAGGGGGTGTAAAATAATGTCAGAAACTAAAGCAATGGAGAATGTAGATCTTACCAAGGTAAAGCCGTATGGAGATACACTCAATGACGGTATGATGCAGATGATGTTTACGCTACCTGTACCGTATGGTGAGGAAGCAAGTGAAGCTGCAAGGCAATTGGTAAAAAAGATGGGGCTGGAAGAGCCTAACGTAACGTACTCACACGATATGGGTAACGGATATACTTATTTTGTAGCTTACGGAAAATGCCAGCACACAGTCGACTATACTTCGATCAAAGTTGTTAAAGTTGAAGTCGATGTAATGGATAGAGAAGAATGCGGTCAGTATATCGCAGATAATATAGGTAGGGACGTAGTGGTAGTCGGAGCTTCGACGGGATCCGATGCTCATACGGTAGGAATCGACGCAATAATTAACATGAAAGGTTTCCACGGACATTTTGGTCTTGAGCGTTTCAAGAACGTTGATGCATACAATTTGGGTTCACAAGTTCCTAACGAGGATTTAATAGCAAAGGCGAAAGAACTGAATGCAGATGCTATACTCGTTTCGCAAACTGTAACTCAAAAGGATATACATATTATCAACCTGACCAACATGGTTGAACTTATGGAAGCTGAAGGAATCCGCGATAAAGTACTTCTTTTATGCGGAGGACCGAGAATTTCTCACGAATTAGCTCAGGAACTCGGATACGATGCTGGTTTTGGACCGGGCAACTATGCTGAACACGTAATGAGCTATATTGCAACTGAAATCGTAGAGCGCGGATGGCAAAAGAAAGAACCTCTGAAGTAGTGCGATTTTTCGAGTTGGCATCTAAGATGCAAAATTAAATTTGTAAAGATGAATTATATCGCGTAGCTTGTTAAGTTACGCGATATTGTATGGAAAGGGACATTATAGCCATGAGCGGTAGTATGAAAAAATTTATAAAGGTAGTTTCCCCTATAATTTTAATATTGATTCTCACTTTGCTAAGGCTATTTGGGCTCGATTCTATTTCTGAGCAAATGACACCTACCAAGGCACAAACGGATACCTCATATCAAAGTGAATATGTATATTCAAGAGAGGTATTCAGCGAAACTGAATATCCTAATTTTTATAAGATAAACGGTAACGCAAACGTGAATGTAGTGCTCGATGAAGGAGAGATAGTATACTCGGGATTTGATTCACTTGGTCGAACTTTAAGCGTAAGTGCAAATTTAAACCATGAAAATTTTGAGTTTGGAAAACGCGATAGAGAAGACATATCCGATATTTATCCCGCGGGGTGGACGGACAATAAAGAAGTGAAGCTCGTTTTTTTAGACGGAAGCACTTATAAAGGGTACTTGTACAATAGGTCACATTTGCTTGCACACTCTCTGGGTGGAGATGATGCGGCGTATAACTTGGTCACAGCGACTCGAACGCAAAATGTCGGCAAGAACGATTCAAACGGCGGTATGCAGTATGCAGAAATCAAAGCATATAACTTTTTAAAGGAGAATCCCGATAAATCCATATACTACATAGTGACACCCGTTTACAATAAAGATGAGTTAATTCCTCGAACGGTAATGATAGATATGCTTTCATCTGACGGAAGTATAGATGAGCAGATTGAAGTCTTTAACGTCGCTCCGAATTTCGAGATAAATTATATGACTGGAGAGTTTAAAAATATTTAAAATTCAATCCAAATTTCGTGTGTGATTTTATTGACATAAAATAGACAAAGTAATATAATTATTTTAATAGTTATATTTTTATTATTTGGTCGTATCAGCTGATCGAATGTTATATGTTAGGAGGATTTATGTTTAAAAAATTCACTAATGGATGCGTTCATCTGGTAAACAGGTTTTTGCCGGATCCGTTCATCTTCTGTATCGTATTAACGCTCGTAGTATTCTTGGCGGCAATGCCGGCTACAGGCGCCGGTCCCCTTGAAGTCATTGAAAAAGGATGGGGCGGAGGAATATGGAACCTTTTAGCGTTCTCAATGCAGATGGTGCTCGTATTAGTTCTCGGAAGTGCTTTTGCAAATGCGCGCATTATCAAAAAAGGTGTTGTAGCCATTGCAGGAATCGCTAAAACGCCGACTAAAGCTATTATGGTAGTTACTTTCTTTTCATTCATCGCAAGTTGGATAAACTGGGGCTTTGGTCTTGTAGTAGGTGCGATTTTGGCAAAAGAAGTTGCCAGACAAGTCAAGGGTACCGATTACAGACTTTTGATTGCATCTGCATATTCAGGATTTGTAATATGGCATGCAGGTACATCGGGGTCAATTCCGCTTGCACTTGCAACTCCGGGTGCGGAAGCTCTTGAGCTTGCGACGGGAGGCGTGGTATCAGAGGCGATATCGACATCACAGACTATATTTTCGCCTTACAATCTGATTATGTGTGCAATACTTTTGATAGCATTACCGCTCATCAATTCAAAGATGCATCCGAATCCTGAAGAAACGATCGTTGTAGATCCGTCGCTACTTGAAGAGGCGGAATCAGAGCTCAAGAAACCGGAAACTCCTGCAGAAAAATTAGAACAGAGCATGTTGTTGTCATACATCATAGTGGCAGCCGGAATAACGGTTTTAGCGGTTTACTTTATTGCTAACGGAGTAAAATTAAACTTAAACATAGTCAATTTCATGTTCCTAATACTTGGAATTGCAGCACATAAAACTCCTATAGCGTACGTAAATGCTATCAAGGACGCGGCAAAGGGATCTTCAGGGATAATCTTACAGTTCCCATTCTATGCCGGAATAATGGGTATGATGGTATTTAAGTTAGATGGTGGACAATCGTTGGCCGCTGTAATCAGTAATTTCTTCGTATCGATTTCAAATGAAATTACGTTCCCTGTATTCACGTTCCTCTCGGCAGGAATCGTAAACTTCTTTGTCCCTTCAGGTGGCGGACAGTGGGCAGTTCAAGGTCCTATAATGATGCCTGCAGGTCATGCTCTCGGCGTTGCTCCTTCACTTACGGGAATGGCAATCGCATGGGGAGATTCATGGACCAACATGATTCAACCGTTCTGGGCACTTCCTGCACTTGGAATAGCAGGACTATCTGCAAGAGATATAATGGGATATTGTATCATAACATTGATAGTAACCGGACTTGTAGCTTGCGGTGGCTTCATAATCGTAGGATTACTATAGACATACACCAAGTGATTGTGGTATCGCATTAGAGTACACACAATATATGCAATCTGTTAATATTACAGCCCCCTATGGCATTTTTGCCATAGGGGGTTGTTTTCAATCCGGAACAATGATAGCACCTTTAATAATACTACACTGAAAAAATACTTTTTAAATATAACAATAAGTTAGTTTAACCTAATATAAATTAGGGTAACATTTTCATGTGAATGTAAAACTCAAAGTGATTTGAGGATTATTTATAAAGAAACGAGGTTAAAATGCAAAAAAATGTAGCTAAATTTATTAGAGGGCTATTTGTTGTAGCTCTTGTGTTTGTCGTGTGTGCGGCAAATTTGGGCGTATATCAGGCATTTGCAGCAGACAACGGTATATATACAGCTCCCTCATATCCACACTATAGGCACCCGTATACGGGCGTGATAGAGGACTCGGGCGGAGAGGACTCTTATGTACTTGGTCAATCGATGACTGAGAGCGTACTTGTCCCAAGTGCACTCGTGGAAGTCGACTCTGCAGGAAATACTTTTGTCACCGTTAGAATGGGATTGATGAGCAGTATAACGAATGTTAACTTCCAAGTTGACGCTGCAGGCGATGGCAACTTTTACGGTGTTTCACATGCTGTTATGCAAGAAAACTACGGTGCAAATACCGCTGATTTCAGAATGCAGGTCCCGAGCGAATTTGCCGTTATACGTTGCAACATGTTTGTGCTGGCAATGGATCGCGAAGTTATCTTCTATATAACTTTAGGTGGACTTACTGCCGGCTCAGGAGACTTTGTGACGAGTGTCGTTGTAGAAGAACCTGCTCCGGAACCGGAACCTGAACCTGTTCCTGAACCGGAAGCTGCTGAAACTACGACTACGGTTGAAACAGCAACAGAAAATCCTTCAGATGAAGAAGCTACAGATACGTCTCAAGAAACTGCTACTGCAGAGACAACGGATTCTTCTTCGGAAGATGAATCAGAAGAAGAGTCAGAATCTAAGCCTGATGATGAAGACTCAGAGGAGTCGTCTTCTACGTCAGGAATATCGGAGTTCGACAAAGGCGGCAATGAGGTTTCTCAAAATAGTTCAAGCGATGAAGAAAGTGCAGAACAAAGCAGCCATTTAATGGCATACGTTATTGCCGGAATTGCTGTAATAGTTTTAGGCACGGTCATATATATAGTTATTAAACGAAGGAAAAGGAAGTCATAATGGTAAGAGGTTTTCGTATAAAAGCAATCGGTATATTTATTATACTTACATTTTCTCTATTGATTTCGGGGTGTGTGGATCAACATCCGCAGACAGATGAAGAACAAGAAACGGGATCGGACTTTAGATTGGTTGCAACGTCTCCCGCGACTGTTCAAATATGCGATAAATTGAATCTCGACCTAATAGGGATATGCGATTCGTACCAGACACTTCCGACTCGATATGACGATGTTGAAAGAGTAGGCATGGCTATGTCTCCGGATTTGGAAATTATTAAATCTCTCAATCCCGATTATGTCCTTTCACCTTGCACATTACAAAGCGATTTGCAACCTAAATACGCTTCTATAGAAGTCAGCTCAATATTTTTAGACCTGAGGAGTGTAGAGGGAATGTATGCATCAATAGACGCTTTGGGAGAAAAGTTTGACAGGCAAGAGGAGGCGCAAGCGCTAATAAGCGAATATGAATCGTTTATTGAGGAGTATAGGAACAAGCACGAAGGCCAGTCATCTCCTAAAGTTCTTGTGTTAATGGGATTGCCCGGTTCGTATATCGTTGCAACGGATACGAGTTACGTGGGTAGTTTGGTTAAGCTGGCAGGCGGTGAAAACGTATACGGAGACGGCGATGGGGAGGAATTTCTTTTCGTCAATACCGAAGATATTAAGAATAAAGAACCGGATATAATTTTGAGAACTGTACACGGGTTGCCTGATGAAGCACGCGAGATGTTCAGAGAAGAATTTGAGACTAACGATATATGGAAGCATTTCAAAGCTGTTCAAGAAGGAAAGGTTTACGATTTGAGCGATGACCTGTTTGGAATGAGTGCAACTTTTGCATATCCGGAGGCACTGCAAGAGTTAGAGCCTATACTTTATGATGCTGATTAGTTAGGAGGAAAGAATTGATTAGCCTTAGACGTAAGATTCTATCGTTTGTAATTACTTCACTTGTATTGCTCGTGTTGTTCGTCATTGCGGTTAATACCGGAAGTTTAAAAGTAGGCTTGATGCAATTGATAAACGGATTGTTCGTAGAATACGATGTAAATGTTGCTACCATATATGATTTGAGGTTCCCACGCATATTCATAGCTATGATAGGAGGAGCGGCAACTGCCGTTTCGGGAGTCATGCTTCAAGCTGTCTTAAAAAATCCGCTTGCAGATCCCGGAATAATAGGTATAAGTTCCGGTGCGACGCTTACTGCGGTAATAATAACGGCATTTATGCCGACTATGTATTTCTTTATACCGGCGTTTGCTTTTGTGGGAGGAATTTTGGCATTTTTCCTAGTGTACAGCTTATCGTATAAATCGGGGTTAAGCCCGCTAAGAATCATTCTCGTGGGAATAGCTATAAACGCTATGTTCATGGGAATGATGAGTGCGTTTAACAGTGGAACGGGAAGCACGAATTCCGGAGTTGCGAGCATAGTAAATGCGAATATAACTATGAAAACGTGGAGTGATTTTAGGGTTTTAGCCATATACGCCGCTGTCGGAATCATAGCATCGCTATTCGTTTTAAATCAATGCAATTTGCTCGCACTTGAAGATAAAACGGCAAGAGGGCTTGGAGTAAATGTGACGTTAAACAGAATCGTCATATCGATAATTGCAGTACTGCTTGCTTCTATAAGTACAGCTGTGATAGGCGCCATAAGCTTTTTGGGGCTTATAGTACCGCATATTGCGAGGTTGCTCGTAGGGAATAATCATAAAATTTTGTTGCCTTATACCATAATATTGGGCGCAGTCACCCTATTATTCGCAGATACCGTTGGAAGGACTATAGCGGCACCTTACGAAATCAGCGCATCGATAATAATGTCTGTACTCGGTGGACCGTTCTTCATTTTCTTGTTAAGGAGGTCTCAAAAACAGTATGGTTAGTAGCGTGTTTGAAGTTAAAAATTTAGATTTCTCGTATGAGAAGGACAGCGTTATAAACGATCTTAACGTTTCGTTTTCAGAAGGCAAAATAACGACACTAATAGGCGCAAACGGTTGCGGCAAGAGTACTCTTTTGAATCTGATGACAAAGAATCTGAATGAAGACAGAGGAGAAATCTTATTGCATGGTGAGAATATAAGAGCTATGCACTTAAAGGAGTTTGCTAAAAAAGTCTCCATAGTTCATCAGTACAACACCGTACCGCCTGACCTGACGGTTGAAAAATTGGTGAGTTACGGTAGAACTCCTTACCATTCTTTCGGAATATCCAAAGATCCTGAGGAGGACGAGCGTAAAGTAAAGTGGGCTCTTGAAATAACAGAAACGATGTGTTACAAGGATAAGCCGGTATCGGAACTGTCGGGAGGCGAAAAACAAAGAGTATGGATCGCAATGGCTCTCGCTCAAGATACAAAGATATTATTGCTCGATGAGCCGACTACGTATCTGGATATAAGCTATCAGATACAGCTTTTAAAGTTGATACGTAGACTTAATCGTGATCATAACATCACCATAATAATGGTGTTGCATGATATAAATCAATCGCTACATTACAGCGATGAAATCGTTGCGATGAAAGAGGGACATATTGTAAATCATGGTTGTCCGAAAGAGATTATTACACCTCAACTGATTGAGGAAATTTATGGTATACATCTTGACATAAAGTTGATAGATGGAACGCCATTTGTAATAAGCGTTTAATAAGGCAACCCATAATTATGCAATTTAGTCATTCTCGAACGAGGCGATAAAATTAGCAGCGGATAACCTGCTTTAATTGACGAAGCTACATCAGTGTGTTATGATGTAGTGTGGTAGGTAAGTTATAACTAACTTTTATTTAACTTAACTATCTAAAGTTTCAGATATCTAATAAAAGATATACAAAATGAAAGGGGGTGTTAAGTTATCGATTGAGATTAAGTTATATTCGAAATTTAAGTTAGTACATTAAGTGGGCAGAAATGAAGTATTCAACTCTGCTCCGAAAAAACATATGAAAGGAAACAACATGACGAAAAAGACAATTAAACGTTTTACGGCGTTTTCTATTGCATTAGCAATGGTCTTTACAATGTTTGCTGGCAATATAGGATTAGAGACTGTATATGCAGACGATCAAAATGGTGACGGTGTTCAGTATAAACTGGAAGATACCAACTATGGAAACAGGTTGAGAAACCATTTTGGAGAGATGGAGCTTGAAATCGACTTCGAGCTTTATGATGAAGAAGGAAATAAATTATTTGATCAGCAGGTGGCGGATCAGTTTAATCAAAACGCTAAAATACAGATAAACGACGGTGATGTTAAGACTTTTGCGGAAGCGGGTCTTGAGAACGATACGGCGTGGGACGGTCCTGTGTATCAAGTATGGGTAAGTACCGATAAGGACTTTATAAAGTCTTTTGCAAAAGAAGATACTCTAAATATAAAGATTTGGGACTACAACGATAACCTTATTGAGGGAACCCTACAAAATCAGCTGACAGATGAGGACATAGAAGAACTTTTCAAAGATGATGATGACGATGACGATGACGATGATCAAGACGAAAACGGAACGTATATCATCAATGATAACTCTTATATGACAAGATTAAAAAATGACGGTTGGGACGATGTAGAACCTAAATTTGAACTCAGTTTTGAAACGAGAGACGAAGATGATAATGTAATCTACAAGGAAGCTGATGCTACAAGACTTTCAGAGCGCGGTTATATCCGAGTAAACGGAGGCGCAAAGTTGAGTTTCAGCGAAGCAGGTCTTGCAAATACTACTGCTTGGAACGGAACCGTTATTGAATCATGGAGCAGTACGAGTACTGATTTCATAAAGACGTTTATCGCCGAAGATGAAATAAGTGTAGAAATATTTGTAGACGATGAAGTCGTTGCACAGGGAAGTATCCCAAATCAAATCGATGAAGCTGACAGGGCTAAATTCCTTGAAGAAAATGGCGACGATACGGGTTCAGGTGAGGCTGAACAGTTCTATAGAGTAAAAGTAGCCGTAATGCACTCTGCAAACGGAGATGAAAGCTACGTCTATACTGATAAATCAATGGCAGCAGATGTTCTATTGGAAGATGCGGAGATTCTTGAAACGGAAGACGGGAATAAACTGATTTTGCATTACAATGTTGCTGAGATAATGGGAGCTGTTGCATATTGCACCGATTTCAAATTGACGACGGAACCGTTTGCCGTTATGGCAGAAGGTGAAGAAGGCGATATCGCTACAGAGTTCATCATGTATGGAAACAATGATGCTGTTGAAATTGTAGACTTACCTGCGATTGAAGAATCCATCTTTGAAGGCTATATCTATTCAAATATCATGGGTAATCCGGCAGCGCTTAGGATTTCAGATATAAGCGATCCTGTAAGCGTAGAAGGTGAGCTTGAAGAATTAGTAACCAAAGCAAAAAGTGATACAGCAGGTAAAGAGTACTATGATATTGAGCCCTTTAATGCTGCGTTAAACGCTGCTGAAACGGCAACTGATAAGTATGCGGAAAAATATGTCAATCTCGTGAGAGAAACTGCAAATCTCAGGGAAAAACTTGACAATCCGTTCGCAGACGGAAATCTTTTCTTTGTACCTGTTACTGCAACATCAGCATTTGCAAACCCTCCGGGAACAACTAAGAAAATACTAAAGCCATGGGGAAGAGTTACAATTGAAGACGGTAAAACAATTTTAAAAGTTGAATATGGGATATACTTCGATTTCAGAGGAAAAGCTGCAGTTCAAGACGTAACTGTCTTTGATACTGACGGCGTAACACCGTTACCGGTAGAGTTCGTAAGAAACGATGATGATACGGCAACTTTAAGCTTTGAAATGCCGTTCTATCCGGAAAGTGGTGTGTTTAAAACGACTCTTACTGATTTAGAGGGTAACGTATATGAATCCGATCTTATCCTTGATTACGCACATATACATAAAGGCATGATGCCAAAACTTCTTCAGGAAGAAATTCAGAGCATAGATTGGTTCCAGAAAGACTGGGTTGGTCCTTTTGACGGCAGAGTAAGCGTAGATAGAAAGGACTATTACACCGAGGCTTCATTTGAGAAATACTTAAATGTTCTAAATCGTTGTGAAGAGGACTTAAAACCTGAAAACAGAAAGAACTTAACGCAGGATATCATAGATAAAGATATCCAGGACTTGAGAGATGCTTATAAACAGCTGATATTCAGGGCGGCAGCAGGTGAAGGTTCCAATATCAACAACGGTGCTGATACGATCGGTAATCCGGGGAACATAAATGAAGATGATACTTATCATATTTTTGAAGCACCTTGGGTAGGAACGAGAATTTACTTTGGAGGACACGTATATAAAGTTCTAAATAATGGAATGCGTTATAATACTGAATCGGAAGAGTCTGAAGAAACGGGTAAAATTCTCATAATGGCAGATGACTTTACTGTTAATCAGCCTTGGTTTAATGAAAATCCTGACGATACGGCAGATGTTTCTGCACTTAGATGGGATAAATCTGATTTGAGAAAATATCTGAACGAAGACTTCTATAATGGTTTAAACTCTTTTGAAAGAGGCATAGTCTTACCAACTCTGCTCAAAACACAAGATACAAGCGGTGGCTGGTTTAGTGGAATATCAATTGATGATTCTTCTCCAGTTGTGGAAACAACCGATAACGTTTTCCTATTGGACGCTTTGGAGATGAAATCAGCGGAGTATGGATTCGTTTCACCTGAAGCAAGAAAGACAGGAGAATTCTACTTTGTAAGAAATCTTTATAAAGGAACATGGGATGTAACGTATAAACTTCTCGGGATAAAACCTAAGGGAAATCTCGAAAGTTTCAATCAGGATTTCGACTTATCGACACATGTATATCCGGTTATGAATTTGGATAAATCTAAGGTAATGATGACTTTACAGGCTGATAGAGAAATCCCTGAAGGCATCGAACCTGTCGAAAGAACAGAATCGAATATATGGAAACTCGTCGTTCAAGATCCTTCAAAGAATCTTGAAGTAGAAGACGTAGTAGGTGATTTAATAAGCTTCAATGCAGATGCAGCTAACGGGGATATATATGCTGTAGTAGTTGAAGGAGAAGACTACACTACCGGAACCATCAAATCGTTTGGTAGAGTTGGAGATGCGCAATCAGGAGAAGTGAGGATTAACATACCTGAAAACTTCAATGAAACGACGGATAAGATATATCTTGTTCAGATGAGTGAAGTAAACAGCATGTATATATCTTCAGAGATGCAAGAGGTGGAGATTGATGAAGAAGATCTTCTAAGAATCGCTAAAGACCAGAAACTTGCAGAAATAGATAATATACAACTATCAGATAGTGATAAAGAAGGAAAGACTCCTGAATCTATAGCGGCAGCTGAACAAAAACTTGAAGAACTCAAGAACGAGGCAAGAGAGGCTGTAGAAAATGCGACAACTATAGCAGAAGTCAATCAAGTGACCGTTGATATAGAGCAGGCAAAGGCATTGCTCAAAGAGGATACTTCCTTGGCTGACGGTCAGTACACCGTTGACGTATATATGTTCAAGCAAAACAAGGATTCCTTATCAATGAGTAACGATATGTTTACTGAAAAGGCAGATATAACTGTAAGCGGTGATAAGGTTGAACTGAAACTTTATGTAGCTTATCCGATTCCTGCATTCCCAACGTTAGGACAGGACGGAACATTGAGCGATGTAAAAGTTATGTATGGCGGTCAAACGTATGAGGCTACATATGACATTACGACTAAACCGCTTAAGCCGGCAAGGTCAACTAATCTTGGGTTTGGACTCGTTAAGGGTGAGATGATTCCTATGCAGGTGATAACGATAAGTGATCTGCCTAAGGAAATACTTCTTGAAGACAGAGTTCCGCTATCGGCTTATGTAAATGTAGTTATGAATACTAATGTTAAGTTTGATATGGTTTTCTCAAATCTTAAACTCGTCGGAAATGATCCGAACGAACCTGAAACTCAGGTCTATGAGGTAGTTGAAGGCGATAATCAGACGGTTGACATCAGTGACGGTAACGACGCTAAGTTTAGAATCAATGCGGATTATAGCAAATTCCAAAACGGCGGCAAGGTATTTGTTGACGGACAGTTGTTAGACCCTCAAAATTATGACTCAGAAGAGGGAAGCACGATAATTTCATTGAAAGCTTCCTATCTGAAAACGCTTTCAAACGGAGAACACATCCTTAAGGTGATATTCAATGACGGCGGAGAGGCTACGGCTAAATTTAAAATAATGAACTCGACAAAGAATGCGTCCGCAAGCGGTAATACCGTTAATAAAGCATCTAATAACTCACCTATGACAGGTGATGATGCTAATGTAGTACTGTGGATACTTCTCGCAGCTATTGCCACTGTATCTGTTGTTGCTATAAAGAGAAAGAGAAACCAGAACAGATAGTAGTACGCGGTATAAAGTAGAAATACCGAAGCTTAATGTGATGGGCAAAAGGAATATAACCCCGGCGATAATGCCGGGGTTATATGTATCTATGGAAGCAAGTTAAAACCGCCATGTCCACTGCCTGCGCAATGGTTATAGCGGCTTTAATAAATGTCTTTTGTCTTATGACTCTATAAATTGATGTTGGCCCAACTTGATTTTATGAGCAGTAATTTATAAAGTCTATTTTGATGACTGCCTTCTGCTTGCTGATATAAGCATAGCTAATGCTGCACTTATGATAAGCAGACTCATATAAACGGTGCTGCTATCACCGGTTGCAGGTGAATGGGATTGACCTGTGCCCGAAGCGCTTGCAGTTGGTTTGCTCGTATTTGAAGCAGATGAAGTAGTAGCCGTAGTTTCAGATGGTTTGGATTCTTCCTTTTTAGGTGTTACAGTTAACGATGTTTTTACCGTAGTGTTATTCTTAAATTTGAATTCCACTTTGTGTTCGCCCTCAGAAAGATTCTTCAAATAATTTTCGCTTAATTTAACTATCGTAGATCCTTCTCTTGCAGTATAGTCGGAACCGTTTATAAGCAATTGACCGTCTATAAGCAGACCGTCAAACAGGTTGAAATCTGCATTTACAACGAGTTCGTCTATAGTTTTTGAACCGTATTCGAAGCTTTGGTTAGCTCCTTCAATAATCTCAAATTCAATAGGCTCAAATATTACCTTTATCTCATAAGAACCCATTACATCTTTGAATTCAGGGGCTGCATCAGGACCCACACTATCTCCGTTGATTAAGATATCTTTTACTTTATAGCCGAGGTCAGGTGTAATCTCGAACATTATATCTTCACCTTCGTTAACTGATGTTACTCCCAAAGGTGATATGGTTCCGTTGCCTTCAACACTGGATGTTATATCCCATGAAGTAATTTCGGCAAAAGTTACCTTTAAAGTATGAGGTGCTGTTACGTTTTCTATCGTATAAGAATTCGTATCTTCCCAACCCGTAACTTCGGCGTCATCTAACATGACGGAATCCGTTTTATAACCTGCCATAGGAGTAAATTCGAACATTATGTCCTCACCTTCTGCAACCGATGTGGTGCCCGAAGGAGATACCGTTCCGTTACCCTCGACGATTGATGTTACGTCCCATGAAGATTCAACAAAAGTTACCTTTAAAGTATGAGGTGCTGTTACGTTTTCTATCGTATAAGAATTCGTATCTTCCCAACCTGTAACTTCGGCGTCATCTAACATTACGGAATCAACTGTATAACCTGCAACAGGATTGAATTCGAATGTCTTTGAAGAGCCTTCCTTTACCATAACGGAATCTGCAGGATTTACGACGCCTTCTCCTTCAACAGCGACGGAAATTTTATGATGTGTAGGAATAGTATACATGCAGTATACGTTTACATCCATACCCATAGCATCTACATAAACTCGTAGGTAGGTGCCTTCGCTATCTGCAGGGACTTTAATCTTAACGTCCTTAGGTTTTTCGACAGTATCACCACTCATAGTTTCTGCCATGCGAGTAGAAAGAACCTCACCTGCGACTAAAGAGTTCTGATCGGGATGATTCGTAAAGTAACGAATATCAGATGCATTACCCTTAAGTCCATATTTAACCATTGTTTTAAACGTTATGGTTAAAAACCATTCTCCGTCTATAACTTCAAGTTGACCAATATGCTCAATAGCTCCATTTGCCATTGATTCAGAATTGTGATTGGTTTCCTTCATAAGTTGAATTTCGGCTTCATAAGTGCCGTCCTCTAAAGTAGGAACTGCATTAACTTCGGTTAAAGTTCCTAATTGCATGCCGAGTGCCAAAACGACAGCCAGCATAATAGTAATGATTTTTTTCATTATCTCCTCCTGTTTATTATTTTAGTTAATAAGATTAGATGTAGTATCTAACTGTGGTTTGTATAAACAAACCCACATCATTATATCACAGATTTAAAAATTTCAAACCTTTTTTTATATGGATTCCCAAGATGAAAATGAAAGCGAATTAAATATTAAAAGGGGATTATACATAGACTTGACGTATATGAATTTAAAACCGCCATACGCATTGATTTAACAATGTATATGGCGGATTTATAAATTAGTTTTTACAGCTATTTTGCAGCCTCATGATTCTATAGATTGCTTTTTACGCAAATCTGTGATGTGAGACGCAATGTATGGTAATTATTTTGATGCTTGTCTTCTGCTGGCTGATAAAAGCGTAGCTAATGCAGCACTTATTATAAGTAGGCTGATATAAACTGTGCTGTTATCACCTGTTGCAGGTGCTGCGGTAGATTGACCGGTTCCTGAAGCGCTAGCAGTTGGCTTGCTTGTATTTGAAGCAGATGAAGAAGTCGTCGTCGTTGTTTCAGACGGCTTAGGTTCTTCCTTTTTAGGTGTTACAGTTAACGATGTTTTTACCGTAGTGTTATTCTTAAATTTGAATTCTACTTTGTGTTCACCTTCTGAAAGGTTTTTTAAATAGGATTCTTTAAATTTAACGATTGTAGACCCTTCTCTTGCAGTATAGTCGGAACCTTCTTCAAGTAATTCTCCGTCTACGAGTACTCCATCAAACAGACTGAAATCCGCTTCGATTACAACTTCATCAATACCTTCTGAACCGTACTCAAGGCTTTGGTCAGCTCCACCCACGATATCAAATTCAATAGGTTCAAATATTACCTTTATCTCATGATCACCCATTACATCTTTGAATTCAGGGTCTGCATCGGGACCTACACTATCTCCGTTGATTAAGATATCCTTTATCTTATAACCGAGGTCAGGTGTAATCTCAAACGTTATGTCTTCGCCTTCGAGAACCGGTGTTACGCCTAAAGGGGATATGGTTCCGTTACCTTCGACACTGGATGTGACGTCCCATGACTCTCCTTCTACAAAAGTAACATACACCATTAGAGGCTCTGTTACATTTTCGATGGTGTACGAGTTAGTGCCGTCCCAATCTGTGGCCTCGAAGTCTTCTATAATGATCGATCCCACTATATAACCGGGAGCAGGGTGGAATTCGAATGTTATTGATTCTCCATCCGCGACCAAAATAGGATTTTCAGCCGAACTTGAAGGGGTTATAGTTCCTTCGCCGTCGTAAAGAGCAATAATTTCATGTTGCACAGGGACTGCATTTACTTCGGACATAGCTCCAAATTGAAAGCCTAAAGCTAAAACAAAAGCCAGCGCAATAGTAATAATTTTCTTCATTGTTCCCTCCTATCTTTTGAATCGTAATTTGATAAAATATTCAATTCACACTTACTTTAATGTTATAAATTATATACATTATACCATATATTCGAAGATTTCAAATATTTTTTAATAATATATTTATAAATATAAATGAAGAATTACAATTTAAGTGCGCTGGTAAAGATATCGTCTTTTATAGTATGCGATAATAGGGATAATTATACTAAAGGCTAACGCAAAATAAAATGCAAACTAAAATATACAAATTGTTTTTATATTGATGATTAAGTGGGTATAAGCTATAATATTGTTGGTATATTTTTTTATTTCGAAAGAACCGATAAGGAGTTAAAACATGAATAAAAAAATAAATAATGTTTTTTTAAGAAGAATGATATCTATTACGATGTCTATAATGTTGATTTTAAGCATGGTGATTATTAACTACAATTACAATGCGAGCGAATCATACGCCGATAACGGTGTGCCTAATGACGGGTTACATCTCGGTGTTGATCCGGTTAAAGATACAGCTGAGAATCCGCTTAAAACACGGCTGAATGGGCAAATCGTTTGGGCGAATTTCGATAATGCCTCTAATTTAGGTCCGGACAATACGTTGCAGATTGGAACCACTATTACCATGGAGCCGTCACCCGGATATGTAATAACGGCAACCGTAAAATCGATGCAAAAGTATAGAGCTACGGAGGCATACAAGCAAAAGGTATTGAGTGACCCAAATCACACTGCCGATGATTTAGCTAAGATTATCGATCCTACAAGCCCGGAAGCTAATCCAAATGCAAGGATTTTAGTTACCCCGCAAAATCCTGTATGGTCGAATCTTGCTCAGGCGGGGTTTGCTGTGCCGGGAGATGTTACGTTAGGAACAGAATTTCAATCGACCGATGGCAAAAAAATTAAGGAAACCGGTGTAACTTTTGAAATTTCAGCAACTTATGGAGGAGTTCCCGTCGAACCTACGGTAATAGTAGCCGACGGTGAAGAAGCAAAAGTTGGTGAAGTGATGACTTATGAAACTAACGGTACTCCTTGGCAACTACTGGCGAGTGTAGCGCAAACGGAAAATCCTCTTAAGACTAATATTCATCCAGCCGAAGTTCAGACTATAGCTGATTTACAGGCTAAGATAGACGGTACCTCGGGGGGCAATGAATTAGGTAAATCGCAATACTTATTGAACACAAAATTGGAAAATGGTCAATTAGTCGACGATCCTAACGGTGGTCTGGGAACGCAAGTTTTTTCAGGCGTTATAAATATGATAGGATATACCGGAAACTGGCAAAACCCTCAAGTGGGTCCGGAAAACTGGGCGACTCCAATCCTTGTATCAAATAATGTGACGGAACTTTCTTTGTACTATACCCAGTGTTTAGGGAAGCAATCTACAATGTTCGGATTCATAGTAAATGATCTTGGCGACGCTCCTTCAACTTATGGAGCTGCAACACACTTGATTAAAGAAGTAACAGGTGAGACGCAACCTTACATTGGAGATGTTGCCGCCGATATGGATTTACAAATATATGAAAACAACTGGTGGTCAGATGATAATCGTGATTCTGTTCAAGGACAAAGAGATGAAGGAATAGTTCAACTCGTTGGAGATGCCAATACATTTTTAGATGCGGACGGCACTACTAAGCACGCTAAGTCTATAGTAGCATCAGAGGAAGGATATACCTTTACCGTTCAAGCTCACAAGGGTGCGACTAATGATAAATCGTACGTAAGAGGGTGGATTGACTTTAACCACGACGGAGTGTTTGACAATGACACGGAAAGAAGTGATTTGATTACAGTCGATGCCGATGGCGAATATACATTGACATTCTCGAATCCTCCTCAAATCGTAGATACGGACTTAGACCGCGTCGGCGTCAGAATAAGGACGGCGTTAGCGGAGGAACATGTTGCATTAGCTACAGGGTTTGCGCTTTCAGGCGAAGTAGAGGATTTTGAAGTAGGTATAGTTCACCCTCCTCGCGGCACAAAAAAAGAAACTCAAGCTTGCCAGGGCAAAGAACAGACGCAGATCTTTACTGAAGGAGACGGATTTACCGCATACGGTAAAGAAAACTACAAGTTCGGTAGTTTTGACCCGGATAATAGCACAACATCGACAGATAATGCTATGAATATAGATAGCAGTCATAAAGTTATGATAGTGACTCCTGCCGGAGATTTAGTTGAAGAATATACGGAAGCAAATGTAGGTACATACACTCTTTCAGGCGCAAATAATGAAACGATAACGTTTACTCCGCTTAAGAGTTATACAGGAACAGCTACGGGAGTTGCACTACGTGCTGTAGATAAGAATGGTAACAGCACCGGTTGGCAGTCCAATACAGCCTTTAACCAACTCGCAAATATAAACGGCGAAAACGCAGAAGGTTATCTCATAGACGGAAAGAAAACTATGGACGCGCTGTACATACCTACGGTTAAACCTATAACTCCAACCGGAAGCCCTGCAACTAGTATCGGTGATCAGGGAGAAACACAGACAGGCGAGCCGGAGTTCACAAAGGGATCGTGTGATTTAGATCCTGATTACGATGTGCCTATGGTCAAGTCGACTATGGTATTTGAAGATGGAACAAAGACGAAAACTGTAGTAGGTGTAGGTACGTATGCTATAAATGCAGACGGGACCATAAGCTTTACTCCTTTAGATACATTTGTGGGAGAAGCGGATCCTGTAACGGTTAAGATGGCTGATGTAAACGGTACATTTGCAAGCACCACATATACTCCGACCGTAAGGGCTAATGCTGAACTTACATTGACAAAGGCAGTAGCTACAAGTGGCGACGAAAATGATATAGCTGTAGATGATGTGTTGACATATACATTTACGGTAACGAATACAGGTAATGTGCCTATGAGCGAGGTTATCGTCGAGGACCCATTACCAAATCTATTACCTATGGATCCTCTAAGTGTAGCGATGCTCGCAGCTGGAGAAACTGCTACTTTCACAGCAAAGTATAACGTAACGCAAGCTGATGTCGATAATGGCAAGGTTGAAAATACGGCAACAGCAAAGGGCAAAGCGCCTGGTGAAAATGAGTATACCGAAAGTAACGAAGCCACTGCGACTATTCCTGCAGTTCCGGATCCGTCACTTTCACTTACAAAGAAAGTGTCGTCAAGCGGCGATGAAAATGATATAAAGGTGGGGGATACGCTAACATATGTATTTACCGTACAAAACACAGGCAATGTCACGATGAGTGATGTAGTTGTTGAAGATCCGATGCCAAATCTATCAGCTACGGATCCGCTAAGTGTAGCGACGTTGGCACCTGGAGAAGCGGTAGATTTTAAAGCAACATATACCGTAACGCAAGCTGATGTCGATAATGGCAAGGTTGAAAATACGGCAACAGCAAAGGGTAAAGCGCCTGGTGAAAATGAATATACCGAAAGTGACGAAGCCAGTGCGACCGTTTTAGCAAATAGAAACCCTGCTATTGAGGTTTCAAAAACGATCAGAAACGTAGTAAATAAAAATGGAAATAAGTATGACGATTCATACTATCATGGAGTAGGCGATAAGATATTCTATAATTTCTCAATAAAGAATACAGGAAACGTTACTATCACAGACTTACTTGTGACAGATTCAAAACTTGGATTAGTTGATAAAAAGATAGAAAATGTCAATTTAAAACCGGGAGAAACGTATGTTTATGAAGTGGAAGCTCCATATATCGTTACCAAAGGCGACATTGAATCAGCGGATAAGAAAATTACAAATGTAGTTGAGATAAAGGGTCAATCCTTAGGTGGAGATACGAAGACCATGCTTGCAGGCGTATATATAGAACGTGGTAAGGTAGCGGCACCTGATACCGGAGTTTCCGGATTGGATACAAAATCCTACGGGTTTATAATG
>PDWI01000954.1_pt1 | contig 46903 bp, 37 predicted proteins | sample 1430891 | NCBI WGS metagenome assembly PDWI01 (sample SAMN01162508, study PRJNA174530) | Oral metagenome, whole genome shotgun sequencing project. | biome: Marine environment; feature: Marine mammal; material: Swab sample of the gingival sulcus; isolation source: swab sample of gingival sulcus...
TTGATTATAGTTAGGTCTTGAGAGTGTTTCTGTATAAGCCATTCTAATATCAAACCAATCAACCGGTTTATACTTTAGATGTACCATTGGTAACCAAAAATAATTATCTCTTATGGTTGTTGTGTCTTTATGTGAATAACCAACTTGTTCCAATATACTCTGAGCATTTCCTCTTACACCTTTATAACTAGTTGAATTATTCTCATATCTTACACCAGGTATTAAAGTTAATTGTTGACCAAGTTTTATCTCTGACATAAAATATGCTGCAGAATAATTCTCCTCACCAGAGTAATCATCTTTAATTGATTGATGATAATTATAGAAATAATTACCTTTTAACAATTCTGCAATATCATTTGCTAAACCTGCATCAGGCATATTAGCAATTGTATAATTTCCACCTAAAAAATTTTCCGGATTATAATCTTTATCTATAAATAAATTATATGGTAATCTCACCGATCCCAAAGGAGCAAATTCCTGCATCCAAGGATAATTTTGAAGAATAAGGTTAATTCGCGAAGAGGCTTCTCCCCCTCCCCAATGAATTGGCATCCATTCAACTTCCTTATCAAATTTTTTATTAAGTGATTTATATTTTGCACCAGTTTTTATCAAAATTGATAAATCATCAATCAGATTAAATTTATACTCCATGTTTAAATCTGTTGATAGTTCAGATTCTCTTGTATAAGATTTAGCTAGAGTTATATCATATAAATAAGCAGATTTAATATCATTCTGAGTAAAACCCAGTATGCTATCTGGCGAAACTTCATATTTTAATCTGGATTTATCAAACGCATCCGGCTCGTACCCTTTAAAAGTGATACCTCTTGGTGATTCATTTTCAGAAAATGAATAAGATAACCCACCATTTATTTTCAAACCACCAAAAGTATTTTCAACTCTTAAAGCATTTGTCATTACTATAAGTTTATTATCTATGTCTTGAAATGTGTAAAATCGATCAACAAAAAATGGTCTTAAGTTATCGAATCTGTTAAGTGTTTTTCTTCCTATGCTACTAATAAAATTACTAAACTTAATTTTTCCATTTGGCAAACTATAATCCATCACAATTGTACCACCAGTTCTATCAATATCTCTAGAAATATCTTTGGTCATTAAATTACCAATAGAGACATCAACTTCAGTAGGATCTTGAGGTGAAGTATAATTTGAATAGTTAACATCTAATTCATAAGAACTTCTATTTCTATTTTCTAAATCAAGTTGAGCAAATATTCCAAATTTCTTATTAAAGAATCTATTACTAGCACTAATTACAAATTTGTAATCTCCAGCTTCATTTTTTAATCCATTGTAGCCAGTTTGTGTTAAAACATCCAAATGAAACTTATTAGGTGCTTCTCTTAAAACAAAATTAACATTCCCACCAATAACATCAGCTTCTTGATCAGGTAAAGCAGCCTTAGTAAGTTCAATACCTTCCAACATGTAGGGAGAAATCATACTCAAATCAGAACTGCGATCATCGTTGCCAGTGGCAGCCATTTTTACACCTTCAACTTGGATTTTATTAAATTTTGGAGAAAGACCTCGTACTACAACTTTACTTCCCTCACCACCATTTCTAACTAAAGAGACACCTGGCAATCTTCCAATTGCTTCTGCAGCATTTGCATCCGGTATTTCTTGAATTTTTTTAGCTGAAACAACATTTTTTATTGAACGTGCAGAAAGTTGTTGATTAATTGCAGCCATCTGTGCTTCAGCTTGACCAGTAACTAGCACTTCTTCACCTTCAACAATTACAAATTGAAGATTTATAGGTAATTCTAACACTTTATTTTCTTCAACTTTTATTTGAATTTCTAAATTAGAATATCCTAGATAACTTGCTACAAGAGTATATTCTCCAGCAGGAATATTTCTAATAATAAAATACCCTTCAATATCTGTAGCACTACCACGAGATGTACCTTTAATAAAAATATTAGCACCAATTAATACTTCACCAGAAAATGCATCCTTAACAAAACCTTTTACTGTTCCATTTTTTTGTGCATAATTTTTATTACTAGCTAAAATAAGTAAACAAATTACTAGCAATAATTTAATAGTAAAAAAATTTGGAATCAGATTCTTATTTAATGACCTATATAGACTTTTAGCCACAGCAATTTCCTTTCGCTAAATTTATTTTATTAATTTATATTACTATAATTACAAATGATTATTTTTTAAAACAATGGTTAAAATGGGATTTCTTTTGTACTTTTTAGCACACTTAATGCGCCTTTTCTAGCAGATAAATAAAATTTGCAAAGCTATTACCCAGGTCAATATATGCATCTGAATCGTAATGCCATTTATCAGAGTAAGAGTAATTATCTGTAGACTTTACTAAAATTGAGTTATGGTCAGTATTTACAAATAGTTCTTGTTCATTCCTAATAATATCACCATACTTCCAAATTTTATTTTTCATTTTTTTCTGTGAATCAGTAATTCTTCCAATAGCTACAGGAATATTATCATTCCTAAATGCTGCTCTAATTAGATTTATTAATCTATGCAAATTTTTAGAATATTTTTTAGCAACTTCATAAGTATTTGCAGCATCACTCTCTCCTTGCATCCAGATAATTCCACTAGGAATTAAAATATCATCTTCACCATCACCATCAATATCATTTACAGAATATGCATTTCTTACAGTCGCCAAAAAGTGATCGTATTGATTTATTCTATTACTATCAGAAAAATTAGGCTCCCAACATCCAAAACTACCGGCTGATGAAGCATCAATTGAACTACCATTTCTAGAATATTTAATGATAGCAATATTTTTGTTCTCGCTTAATTCTTGAATCATTTTACCAAATGATAATTCTAAACCAAATCTATCAGAATAATGGTTACTTATTCCATCTGATTCAAATCCTACACCATGTCCAGGTTTTAATATTGCCCAGATTCCTAACCCTAAATCTTCTTCATAATCTAAACGAGAAGATCCTTCAAAAATCATAATATTTTTAAAGTTATGTTTATATTCTTTAGGTAATTCACTCACATATCCATATCCAGTCATATTAGACTGACCACCAAGAAAATATAATTTATATTCTTTAGCTATAAAGCAATAACTACCTAAAAAAGAAAATACTAAAACAAATAAAATAAATCTCATAAGTTTACTTCCTAATATATAATTCCTATCTCAAAAAAGTTTCTGCTAGTCCACTAACAAGAGGAATAAAATAACAAATTGCTTTAGGAAAAATTAGATAATAACCATTCTATCTATGTAAATTACAAACAATTTTAATATAAAGTTATTAAAACTTCTAAAAAGAAGATTTTTAGATACTCTGAATAAACTAATTTATCAAAAGTTTTTTGAATTATAATACATGTTTAAAATTTAAAAGAAATATTTCCTTTATTTTCAAACAGTTTTAATATATGAATAAAGCTTCGCCAATGCACTTACAATATTAATAATAAATGATAAACTATATTTACGAAAAAGATTTTCACTAGACAATGGAAATAATGAGTTTTTTTTGCACTTTCTGACACAGAATAAAAATTGCATATTTATAACTAATGTAATATATTTTTAATACTTAATATATTCTTAATAAAATTATTAACTCCAAATGATACAAACAAAATATTCCAAATTTGATTATTTGAATATACCAGATTCAGAAGACTTTTGGGGATTATATGTACTTGGTGCTGGTCTATCAGATATACCTCCATATACACAATATCCTCCTACAGAACATCCATCTAATTACATGTTTAATTGGAAAACTGGTAGAACATTACCAAATTTTTGCATTATATATATTACAAAAGGAGAAGGAATATTTGAAACCAAGGAATTAAAAAAAAAGATAATAAAAGAAGGTTCAATTATATTTTTATACCCAAATGTTTGGCATAGATATAAACCAAACTACAAAACAGGGTGGAAAGAATATTGGATATCATATAATGGAAAGCAACCAAGAGCATTTTTAGAGAATAATATTTTACAATTAAACAAACCTGTTATTAATATTGGGCTTCATGAAAATATTATTGGTCTTTTTAATCAGTCTTTAGATCTTTTACAAAACGAAAAAATTGGTTTTAGGGAGATTTTAAGCTCACTTACTTATCAAATAATTGCTCAGGCAAATTCTTACGAAAAAAATAAATTATTTGGAGGAAAAGAAATAGAACGCGTAATTTTAAAAGCAAAGATTCATCTCGCTGAAAATATTTCGAAAAAAGTTAATTTTGAACAACTAGCAAATGAATTAAATGTTGGATATTCGTGGTTTAGAAGAATGTTTCAGTATTATACGCATTTACCACCCTCTCAATATTTTCAATTGTTAAAACTTAATAAAGCCAAAACATTACTAGTTGAATCAGATAAAAATATTTTTGAAATAGCTCAATTTCTTGGTTTTGATTCTCAATATTATTTTTCAAAGTTTTTCAAAAAAAGGACTGGTGTTTCACCTACCAAATGGAGAAGTTCTTATCAAGGTTTAATAAAAAAATAAACTTTTCTTTCTAAAAGAAAAAAAAGACAAATATGTATATTTTATATGAATTGGTTAAAATGTCCCAGCAAAGAATTAAATAATACACTATCTATGTTCAAGAAAAGCATCTTATAATATTTAGAAAATATTATACAACTATATCTTAGTACCCAAGTCTTAATATTGAGTATTTATTCCTAAGAACAATATCCGATCTAAACATCTAATTTAGAAACTGCGGGATACATAACAAAAAATACTGATATTATAGAATTACTTAACAAATTTTAAATGGGGAAATATGTATCTCGCACACTCTACTAAATAATAATTAATTTGAAATAAATAGCCAATACTCTTCAAAAATATCTCTGAAAAAAAATTTTAAATAGTGGTCGTGTCAGTAGAAACTTATTTAATTACAAAAATAACTGGGGAATTACTTATTAGTATAAAAGATGTCAGTACTTTTCAAAAACGAGTTTTAAACCAACTAAATCTAAAAATTTCTACTCAAGTAATGTACTATCTCATTTGACATGGGCTATAAATTTGTAGAAATTTTTCTACAATAATTTAATAATAAATTATCTCATATATAAGAACTCGCTTTTTAAGAAAATAATTAGTATTCGTATACACAGAATAGATATAATTTATATTAAAAATATAAAATAAATAATATTCAAATATTCACGGTAATTTAGAGATAAATTCAGCTCATATAAATATTGAAAAAAAAAGATAAACACCGATTACAATCAGAAAAGTAGTCGATCAAGTTTTATTAAATGATTTGTTATTCCCTATCTCGTATTTACAACTTCAAAACTAATTTCCACCAAGTACCTTTTAATCTATAGAATCAAACTTGTAGTTTATTCCAATATCTAATAAACCATAGCTCAATGTACCAAATCCAATTTTAACATTAAGAGCTATTTTATTACTAAGCCAATACCTTGTTCCAGCATGCACAGCTAACCATAAACCTCTATTCGAATCTTCATTTATTGCATATCCCGAAGCTTTTATGTCAGAATTAACAGAAGCAAAGTTATACGCTAATATTATTCCAATCCAAGGATCAACCTTATCATTAGGCATATAAAAATGGTAATTAGTCTGAATACCTAATAATATATTTGTGTAATCCCACTTAACATAAGTGAAATTTTCTGAATAGTTCCAATATCTAAAAATTCCACCAATTCCTATTTTACCAACTTCATCTATTCCTAAATTATTTAACGAAAGTCCATATTCATGATTTATTCCGATTTGAAAAGCCCTACCTAAAAAAGAAATTCCAAAAGATGGACCAACCATATGTTTATTAATCTCAAATTGACCAAACAAACTTATAGGTAAGAAAACCAGAACAAATACAAAAGTACTTTTATTACGAGTCATTAAGTTTTCCATTTTAATTCAACCACTTACATAAATACTAAATATTATTATAATCAGATTAAATTTGCACATCAAAACATAAGCTATAATTACAAACAGTATTATCTTATAAAAATAATCTAAATTGCCAGATGACATAGTTCATGTATTTCAGAAGAATCTAAACTTCTTACATAAGTAAAAACATTATAATATTTGAATCAAAATATTATTTTTAATGTGAATGACACGCACCTTCAGTATTGATATCTAATGTTCCGTTAAATAATTTGATGGCAGCTTGCTCAGCATCTTTTTCATTTGTAAATATCACCTTTTTACCTACAGCTTCAAAATCATTTTGTAATCTCCAGCCGGCAGCCTTACAAATTAGGTGTGAACAATCTATCAATCCTTTTACTAAATTTGAATGACTGTGACCATGAGATTTAGAATGAGCTTCTTCACCATGATCTTTATGATGAGTAAAAGTATTTTCTCTTTTCTCAGTACTTACAATTTTATCATCTTCAATATCAAAAACTAAAAATCCATTACATCTTCCAACGTGTCCAGTAACAGTTAAAAAGTCATCAGTTGCAACAGCAATTTTCATTATTTACTCCTCTATTTAATTTGAAATTTTTACAGCTTTTCCATTTAATATAGCATCAGCAATTTTACTTCGTCCACTTTTCACAATTCTACCAAAGGTTGTTCTGGAAATTTGCATTTGTAAAGCAGCTTTTTCATGAGATAATCCTAATAAATCAGCTAATCTTAATGCTTCAACTTCATCTGCTTCAAGAACTACGGTAACTATCTCTCTTAAAGGAATTCCCCTCGGCTTATAATATTTAGCTTCGGGATTACACATTATTTTTCTATATTTTTTTGGTCTGGACATAATCTCATTATGAACATATGCTCATAACAAAAATAATATTTTTTACAAAATTGTGCTATTAATTATTTCAGTAACTCAACAACAGATTCTATTTTATAGGTAGGATCGTAATTATATAAAGTACTTGCTTGGTTATTTATACCAGTTGAGACTAATGCAGAATCAATGTTAAAAATATTTCCCATTGCTATATCGGTTTCCACTCTATCTCCGACTATCAAACACCTTTTTTTCGAAACACTCAATCTCTTTAGAGCTTCTTTTAAAATATATTTAGAAGGCTTACCAAAATGTTTTTCAAGTTTTTTATTTGTTCTTTTCTCTAATGCTGATATTGTAGAACCGGCATCTAATATTTCGCCACCTTCAACCGGACAAGTATTATCTATATTTGCTGCAAAAAAATGTGCTCCATTATCTAATGCTTTTGCTGCTATTTCTAGTTTAGAATAATTTAACGTTCTATCCAAAGTAACAATCACCAAATCAATTTCATTAGTATTATCAGAATATGTTAATCCATACTCTTCAATCTCTTTAATAAATTTTTTCTCGGCAATGGCATAAAACTTTTTAGTGGAATAATATGTATGTAAATATTTTTTGATGATGAGTGTAGAATTAATTATCTCATCAATATCAACATTAACATTAGCATTCTTTAAGAACTTGAAATAATCTTTCGTTGTTCCTGTAGTTTTATTCGATACAAATACAACTTTCTTATTTATCTCTTTTAGGTAATTTATAACTTTATCAGCGTCAGTAATTAAGTAGTCATCAAGATAAATTGTTCCATCAAGATCAAAGATAAAACCATCATACTTTTCTATAAAATTCCGTTTTATTGTTCACTCCATTCATTATTCATTAGAGTAAAACACTCTTCTAATACTCTGGGTTTATAATTCAATTCAGTTTCAGCTTTTAGATTAATCAAACCTGATTTTAATGGTCTTTTTGCTGGTTGCTTTAATTCTTCAGTTGTAATTGGAATAACTAAATTAAAATCTAAATTGAAATGCTCTGCTATTCTTCTAGTAAATTCAAATCTGTCTAATAACTCAGCACCGCCAATATTATATAATCCGGTTTCATCTTTTTTAACAATGGTTTTTATTGCACCTGCTATATCATCTAAAAATGTTGGATTATTTATTTGATCAGTAACTATTTTAATTTGCTTTTTCTCTCTTAACGAATTTACTACCCATTTCACAAAATCAGGCCTCCCAAATTTTGCATTACCAAAAAGTACATTTGTTCTTATTACTGTATTTCTAATATTGAACCTCTTGATAACATTTTCTCCGGCAAGTTTACTTCTGCCATAATAACTTATTGGATTTGGTAAATCTAATTCTGAATATGGACCACTTTTACCATCAAAAACATAATCGGAAGATATTTGAATAAGGTGTGAATTTGTTGGAACACAATATTTTGCTAAATATTCTGTTGCATTTACATTTACATTCCAACACAATTCTTTTTCACTTTCACTTTTATCAACATTTGTATAAGCTGCTAAATTTATAATATAATCCGGATCAAAGTTCAACAATAATTTTTTTACAGATTTCTTATCACTTATATCAATCTGAGAATAATTTTGGTTTTCATGAAATGATGTTTCTTCAAAAGAAGATAAATACAGTTCAAATTCTTCCAAATTTTTAAATTGGTCCACTACTCTTTGCCCAAGCATTCCATTTGAACCAACAATTAAAACTTTTTTCTTCACCAATTCAGCTCACAATTATTTTCAAATAATAGAAATATAAATAAATTATATTTATTCATACATATTGCATTAAAAGAATCCTTAATTATATCTTCTTTTTTTGCTAATTTGGCTTACTAAAAAAATTGTAGAAAGAAATTTTATGAAAATTGGAATTACTTGTTATCCCACTTATGGTGGAAGTGGAGTTGTAGCCACCGAATTAGGAAAAGAACTTGCACAATTAGGCCATGAAGTTCATTTTATTAGTTATGCACTTCCCCATAGATTAGTAAATTTTGTAGAAAATATATTTTATCATGAAGTTGAAGTTAGTAATTATCCACTTTTTGAAAATCAACTTTATGGATTAGCTTTAACAAGTAAAATGTTAGAAGTTATTGAATATGAACAATTGGATCTATTACATGTTCATTATGCAGTTCCTCATGCTACAAGTGCTTTTTTGGCAAATCAAGTTTTAAAAACAAATGGCTCAAGTATAAAAATAATTACAACATTGCATGGAACTGATATAACCTTGGTTGGTTTAGAGCCTTCATTCCTACCCTTGGTTAAACTGAGTATTGAAGCAAGTGATGGTGTAACTGCTGTTTCAAGATTTTTGAAAGAAAAAACTCAAACAAATTATCATATTGATAAAGATATTGAAGTTATTAATAACTTTATTGATAGCAGCCTTTTCAAACCCGTTTGTAATAAACAATTTAAAGAACATATTGCTCCAAATAACGAAAAAATATTAGTTCATACATCTAACTTTAGACCTGTAAAAAGAGTTGGTGATACAATCAGGATTTTAGATAAAGTAAAAAAAGAAATTCCGACCAAACTTTTATTAATTGGTGATGGACCTGATAGATCTGATTGTGAAAGATTAACGAGAGAACTAAAATTAGAAAAAGACGTTATCTTTTTAGGCAAGCAAGATGGACTTGAAAAATTACTAAGTGTAGCAGATGTTTTTTTAATGCCATCACAATCAGAAAGTTTTGGTCTCTCGGCTCTCGAAGCAATGTCATGCGGTGTTCCAGTTGTAAGTTCAAGTGTTGGTGGTTTACCTGAATTAATTGTTCACAATAAAACTGGTTATATTGCAGAGTTTACTGATATAGATAGAATGGCAAAATATACTTTAGAATTGTTGAAGAATGAAAAAAAGTTCAACTCCTTCTCTAAAAACTCCCGACTTCGTGCCGAAAAAGTATTTGAGAAGAAGTTGATTGTTCCTCAATATATTAAATACTATGAAAAGATTTTATCACAATAGGTTTATTTAGCTATTATTGGAGTTTTGCCTATACTATAGTGTGTAAATCCTTTTTCTTTAGTTTTTCTTCTATTAAATACATTTCGTCCATCAAAAATAACTGGAGTCTTTAATAGTTCTTTTACTTGATCAAGATCAGAATTATTAAATTCATTCCATTCAGTTAAAACTAATAAAGCATCAGCATCTTTTACAACTTCATATTGATCATCTACATAATCAATTTTATCTTGCAAATAAAATTTAGCATTTTCCATTGCTTCAGGATCATAAGCTCGTACAGTTGCCCCTCTTTTTAGTAATTCTTGAATAATAACAACAGAAGGCGCTTCTCTCATATCATCTGTGTTTGGTTTAAATGCTAAACCCCAAACAGCAAATTTCATTCCCTTAAGATCTTCTCCAAAATGCTTAACAATTTTCTTAACTAAAATTAATTTTTGATTTTTATTAACTTCATCTACTGTAGTAAGAATCTTCATTTCAGATCCTTTTTCTTTAGAAGTTTTAATCAATGCATTAACATCTTTAGGGAAACATGATCCCCCATAACCAATACCAGCATACAAGAATCTTTTTCCAATTCTTGTATCACTTCCCATACCTTTACGAACAAGATCAACATTTGCCCCAACTTCTTCACAAAAATTGGCAAGTTCATTCATAAAAGTAATTCTCATTGCCAAATATGAATTAGCAGCATATTTTGTTACTTCAGAACTTTCAGGATTCATTTCGATAATCATACTGCCATGAGAAGTAAATGGATAATACAAAGATTTCATTCTATTCATTGCTTTTTCAGATGAAGCACCAATTACAATTCTATCCGGCTTCATAAAATCTTCTACCGCATAACCTTCACGTAAAAATTCTGGATTTGAAACAACTTCAAATTCTTTAAGATTATGCTTTTTCATTATCTCAGTTACTGCACCACATGTACCTACAGGAACAGTACTTTTATTAACTATAATCTTGAATTCATGTTCTGGGTTTTCTACTAAGATTTTTGCAATATCTTCTGCAATACCAAAAACATATTTTAGATCAGCTGAACCATCTTCTCCTTGAGGAGTTGGAAGGCATAACAAAATAATTTCTGAATCTAAAACTGCTTTCTTTAAATCGTCAGTAAAACTTAATCTTTGTTTGGCTATATTTCTATAAAATAAAATATCTAAACCAGGTTCATAAATTGGAACCTCAGCACTTTTTAGTTTTTTTAATTTTTCAGGATTGTTATCCACACAAATTACATCGTTTCCCATTTCTGCAAAACAGGTTCCCGATACAAGACCAACATAGCCTGATCCAATAACTGCTAATTTCATTTACTCTCTCCTAAGTAATGATTATTCAAAATTAAAATCTTTCTCTATATTCGAAAATTTACAACCTAACCTATCTTTATCTGAAATAATCGGATTTTTTATCTTCCAGTTTATCTTAAGATCCTTATCGTCAAAAATTATGCATCGTTCACTCTCTTTGTTATAAAAATTTGTACATTTATAGTGAAATAATGCTGTTTCAGATAACACAGAAAATCCATGAGCAAATCCAGGTGGAAGCCAAAATTGTCTTTTATTATCCTCCGATAATTCAACAGAAAAATGTTCTCCAAATGTTGGAGAACCAAATCTTATATCAACTGCAATATCAAGAACCCTTCCCTCTAAAACTTGACATAACTTTCCTTGAGCATAATCTCCTACTTGATAGTGTAAACCTCTTATTGTTCCATAAGAAGATCTCGAAATATTATCCTGAACAAAATTGTTTATTAGTCCAAGTTCCTTATATTTATTCTCTGAATATGATTCAAAGAAGAACCCTCTTGAATCATTAAAAATATCTGGTTCAATAATAAATAGATCTTTTATAGAAGTGTCAATTTTTTTTGGCATTTTTAATATTGTTTACTATAAATTAAAAATAATAATTTCATTTATAAATTAATAGGAAAATACTATTATCGACAAGTTTAAATTATATTTTACTTCACTCTATAATTGAAAAAAAACAATAAAATTTTAGTATATTATCTAAAAAAAATTTTTAGGTTTTCTTCTAATGAATTCATTATTAGATAAAGCTCAAGCCGAAGTTATGGCTGATTTGACTTGTAAACTTTATAGAGCTTGCAATAAAAAAGAAACTAGTTTTGCCGCACTTTTTAATTTAACACCTACTGAATTAAGATGTTTAAGAATGTTTAATGCAAAACAGACTGTTTCAATTAAAGAAATGATTGGAGAACTTGAAATTAGTGCTGGAAGAGTAACACATATTTTAACTAGCTTGGAAAAGAAACAATATATTGTACGAAGAGTTGATAAAACTGATAAAAGAAATTATTTAGTTGATCTAACTCCTGAAAGTAAAAAATTCATCAACTTATTATCAAAAAAACATCTTGAACTTCACCAAAATATTCTTGAGAATATTGGAGAAGAAAATAAACTTATTGTTATAACTGTATTATCTCAGTTAATTGATGCTTTAGAAATTTGGACCAAAAATAATAGAACAAAGTTAAAAAAACAAAGTTCTTCCAAATAAGAATTATTAACAAATCTTATATTTCATCTGACTATCTAAATATCAATCATCTAGATTAAACTATATATATAATGTTAATTTAATAGTTACTATTCCGATATTCACAATAGAGTTGAATTAACCGGAATAGCAACTTGTTTTAATACTAAAGAATACTTCTATACCTTTTCAACAATTAATGCAGCAGCTTCACCACCACCTATACATAATGATGCTAATCCATATTTAACATTTTGCTTTTTCATTTCGTGAAGTAATGTTGTTAATATTCTTGTTCCACTTGCACCAATAGGATGGCCAAGAGCAACAGCTCCTCCATTAACATTAACTTTATTGGGATCTAAATTTAATTCTTTATTTACTGTAAGTGAAACAACAGAAAAAGCTTCGTTAACTTCAAATAAATCAATATCATCTGTACTCATATTTGCTTTTTCAAGAACCTTTTTAATTGCATCAATTGGTGCAGTTGTAAACCATTTAGGATCTTTTGCTGCAGAAGCTTGTTCAACTATTTTTGCAATCGGTTTTAATCCCAGCTCATCTGCCTTTTCTTTTGTCATAAGTAATACAGCAGATGCACCATCATTTATTGAAGAGGCATTCGCAGCAGTAACTGTACCTTCTTTCTCGAAAACCGGTCTTAATTTTTTAAGTTTTTCAAAATTAACATTCCCCGGTTCTTCATCTGTATCAACAACTGTTACAGCTCCTCTTCTTCCTTTAACTTCAACTGGAATTATTTCATTGGTAAATCTTTTTTCTTCAATTGCTTTTTGTGCTCTCTTATAACTTTCTATTGCAAAGTTATCTTGGTCTTCTCTGGTGATATTATATTCTTTAGCACACAATTCAGCAATAAGTCCCATATGAACATTATCATAAGCATCAATAAGTCCGTCTCTCAACATCCCATCAAGCATTTTTTGATCTCCCATTTTAAAACCGGATCTACCATTATTTAAGTAAAATGGAATTTGCGACATATTTTCCATTCCACCAGCAATAACAACATCAGCATCACCAACCATAATTGCCTGAGCTGCTAACATTACAGTTTTTAAGCCGGAGCCACAAACTTTATTAATAGTCATACATTCAACAGAAACATCCAAGCCGGCACCCAAAGCTGCTTGTCTTGCCGGAGCTTGTCCTTCGGCTGCTTGAATTACATTACCCATAATAACTTCATCAACAGCATCTTTTGGTAAATTATTTCTATCAATTAAACCTTTAATTGCAATACTTCCTAATTTAGTTGCAGGAACAGAGCTTAAAGAACCCATAAAAGAGCCGATAGGTGTTCTGGTTGCATCAACAATATATACTTCTTTTATTTCTTTCATGAATTTTCCTGTAATTATTTCTTTAAAAATTTAATTATTTCTTTATTTACAATTTCAGCTTTTTCAAACGGCATCATGTGTCCACATTCTGGAACCATAACTAAACTGCTATTAGGAATTTGAGAATCACCATAAGCTGCTATGTCTTTTGTAAATCCCCCATGTAAATAAGGATTTGGAATTAATCCATCATTTTCACCAAAAAGAATTAATGATTTATGGCTTATATTTTTTAGCTCATCAAGAACAGGCTCATCAATCATTCCTGAAACATTTCTTGTTACAGCATAACAATAGTCTTCAAAATCTGCAGCACCTTTAATTTGAATTCTATCAGTTACAAAAAATGAAGCATCTTCCGGTGTTTCATAAAAATTAGCTCTAAGGTTTATATCAATATTTCTTATTGGTGTATCTTTAACTAAATCAATAGTAAAAGCAGATTTCATCCAATCACCTTCGCCTTCTGTAAATTTCTCAAATCCTGCAGTAGAAATTAACACTAAATTTTTAACTCTTTCAGGATAGCTTAACGAAGTAACCAAAGAAATCTGTCCACCCATCGAGTGCCCAACAAAAGTGGCTTTATTGATGCCTAATTCAGTAAGGAATTCTGTTAAAACTTGGGCATACCAATGCATAGAATACTTATAATATCCTTTATCAGATTTACCATACCCCGGAAGATCAATAGCAAGTACTCTAAATTCTTTTGCTAATGCAGGTATGTTTTTAATCCAACTTTTTGCATTTGTTCCTAAACCGTGAATTAAAAGAACAACTTCACTAGAAGTTCCTTCATCAATATAAGCAATATTAATATTCCTTACCTTTTTATATTTTACATCAAATGTATAATCTATCTCATTAAACTCTTTTGAAGGTAAATTATAATAATCGGATGTAGCACAACTGTTAATCATAATCATCACAATAATTGATAAAATAAATATTTTTGTTCTCATCTCATCCTCCTAAAACATTATCCATTTAAGTGAAGCAAATAGTACCCAAGGATTATTTGGTCTTTTTGTAACACCACCATTCACATCAGATGAATCATAAAAATCACCAAGTGATAAATAAGAGGCATGTAATTCCAGATCCATGAATACTTTTAATTTATATAGGAGATTAAGATTGAATTCTGTTCCTACCATATTTCCACCACCATTTGGAGAAACCGGACTAGAACCAATTCCTAAAGCAGATTTGATTTTAAACTTATTAGGAATAATATCATAAGAAGCAGATAATGATCCTGCCATTAAACCATATCCAATATTTTGAATATCAATTACAGCACCGGTAAATCTATTTACAACATTTCCATGCGGTAATAAAAGATATAATCCATGACTAAAAAACACAGCTCCGGGTGCCGTCCAATTATTACCGGTTAAGACACCACTATACTTACCATCAGAAATATTGTTATCATCTCCTGTTGAAAAGACTCCGTCTAAAGCTATAAAATCATTTCTATTCTTTCCGTATTTATAAGCCAATCTCAAGTTAGCTGCAACACCAAAAATATCAACAGATTGTGACGCTGTTTTTGCAACCCCAAAATTCGCTATAGCAAAGCCTGTATAACCAAAATCACCTTGTTTTAAGGTTGGATTACCATGAAAATGCGTACCTAACCAAACAATATCAGCTTTATAAGGTTCATTCCCAAAATTGAAATTAAAAACACCACTATAATTACTTAATCCGGAATTTAGACCTTGTCCAAGAATAGAAACACCACCTTCACCATTACCTCTATCAACTAAGTAATAAGCAGTAAATCCAAGAGAATTCTTAATATCAAAATCATACTCATAATCCATTTCAAAAAGATAGACATCATCACTTTGTTGCACATTATTTTCATAAAGTTGATATGCCCCAATTTTAAATCTTTGATCATTTAATAAATAATGTCCGGCAATTCCTGTAGCATCTGAGCCCCAAATAGCTAATCGATAACCTGTATATATTAAATCTTCCGTAAAAGTATAAGCCGGAACTTTAATATTATCAAACAGTCTCGTTAAACCTGCATTTATAAACAAATTTTTCTGAGGACGAAACTCAATAAATAAATTTTGAGTTTGCATGTTCACAAAATCTGCTCCAAATGCTCCACCAAAGTTTCCGCCTGCACCATAATTTGCATCCCCCCATGTCCAATCAAACTCAAAGTTCATTCGCATTGTTGCCCATCCATCAAATAATCTTGGCGAGTAAGCAATAATTGGCATAAATCTTTGTTCCGTAAATCTTACATCTTTTCCGGTTGTAGTTGTATTACCGCCAAATAATCTTCCTACTACTTGACCTTTAAGAAACTCATTTGTTGGATATGAATTTGAAATTTCGGATCTCATAAAATAGTATCCGATAAATTTAAATTCTTTTTTCTCTTCCTTTATTTTTTCTTCACTAAAATCTTGCATTGTTTGTGAAAAGAGAAAACCAAATGGTAAAATAACCATTAATAATAATTTTATAGTTTTATTCATTTGTCTCTCATTGGTTAATGATAAATAGAGAATATATTATGAACATAGCCAATTCTTTTTTATGAATCGGCTATATTAAATTAAATATCGTGATATAAAAATATATTACTTTATTCTTTTATATTTTTGAATATTTCGTATACCTAAAATTGCATCAGAACCAAATCCACTTTCAGGAGTTCTTGGTGTTGCACCAATATCCGGAACAGTTTGAACAGCTTCTAATTTCATTTCATCAGGATTACCGGAAGTTACTTCAATAATTCCTTCTTGTTCGAAAACAGTATAATTAATGCTTATTTTATGAACAGTTCCAGATGAAGATTCTGTTATAGTGTAAACACCAGATAGTGTTGCCCATGCTCCATCTTTAACATGAGATTCTAAAATCAAAGTTTTATCTTCTTTTATTGTAACTCTAACACTATCATAATTAAACGCTTCAACTAATATTGGAGCTAAATCAGTTCCTGCACTCAACCAAGTACCAATCCAAGGCTTTGTTTCATCTTCCGGTTTTGTTCCACCATCATCTTCGCTACAAGCAACAAACGATAATGTTAGTAACAATATTAGTAAATAGCTTAATTTTTTCATTATATTCTCCTTTTTTATGTGATTTATTTTCCCCATTTAATTACATTTGCTGCCCAAGCGTAACCTATACCGGCAGCAACCATTGCAATTATGGTCCCATTTTTTATTTTATTTTGTCCAATTGCCATCTCAAGTGAAATAATTTGATCAATTTGACCGACATGACCAATATTACTTAAATAAATTGATTGATCTTCATTCAATCCTAATTGTTCTAACATTACATGATACATTGATCTTTTAAAATGTAATACGGCTAAGTAACCAAGCTGACTTTTATTCATATTACTTTTCTCAAAAGCCTTTTCTATACATAACATCCAGTTATCCATTGAAACTTCATTCAACCTAGTTTTCATATGTTCAGCATTGAACATTGTTAACGATTTATATGCTTTATCTACATTCTCGCAACTAATAGGTTCTTCTATTCCACCATATTTTACTCCAACATCTCTTGCCAAACTACCATCAGTAATTATATGAGATCCTAACAATAAATTTTCATTATGATTTTTCTTTAAAATTATTGCACCACCACCAGCTCCAAGATTATACATCATAGACATATTTTTATCTGCATAATCAACAAAATCACCATTTCTATATCCACCGGCAATCAAGACAGTATTAATATCATCTGCTATCATCATATCTTTTGCTATTTTCATAGCGGAAATAGTTGTACAACATCTTTGTTGCACATCAATTGCCCAAGCTCTTTTTGCTCCAATCTTCTCTTGTAAATAAATCCCCGAAGTAGTCAAGGGATATTCTTTCCATTCTTCACCAATATTTATTATTAAATCAATTTCCATAGGATCAATTTCATTCTTTTCTAATGCAATCTGGGAAGCATAAACACCCATTTCTTGAGTGCCATCTTTTTTACCTGGAATAGTTTTAGATATTATTCCCAATTTCTCTTCAATTGCTTCAGGTGACCAAACACCATTAGTTTGCTTTGCAATTTCTTTTGCTGTAATTATATTTTCAGGCAAATAAATTCCTGTTCCTACTATTCCAATATTTATATTTTTATTCATATTATTAAGTCAATATTATTTTAGTGAAACTATTTCTTAGTCGTTCAACTCTTCTTAAATGTTCTAATATATCTCATCTAAATATCTTAGTTTTTTACAAACCTTTTAATTTTTTCCTATCTATTTTACCGGCATCATTTGTTGGCAACTCTTTTAAGAACTCAACATGTTTAGGGATTTTATATTTAGCTAATTTCTTTATACAAAAATCTTTAACTTCTTCTACAGTTAATTTGGAATCATCAGTTCTTATGATAAAAGCTTTACCGACTTCACCCCATTTTTCATCCGGAACTCCAATAATTGCAATATCTTTTATTTCATTATGTTTTCTCAAAAGGTGTTCAACTTCTGCAGGATAAACATTTTCACCACCAGATATATACATATTTTTAATTCTGTCAATCACAAATAAAAAACCCTCGGCATCTCTTTGAACAACATCTCCCGTATGAAACCAGCCATCTACAATTGTATCTTTTGTAGCTTTTCCATTTTTCCAATAACCCGGAGTTACATTTGAGCCTTTTAATAAAAGTTCTCCACTGCCTTCTCCAATTACTTCATTTCCTTCCTTGTCAATCAATTTTGTTTCAATATAAAAGTTTGGTGTACCAATTGAACCTTGTTTCCTTTCTGCATCTGAATGATCAAGAGATGTAACATTTGGACCTACTTCTGTTAAACCATATCCTTGTCTTATTAAAACTCCTTTATCATGCCAAGTATTTATAACACTTAAAGGTAATGCTTCGCCACCAACAAGAATATATCTTAGATTTTTCATTTTAGCAGATTCAAACTTTTCTGAATCTGCAATCATTTTAAGCATTGTGGGAACCGCCCACCAAATTGTTAAGTTTTCTTTATCAATAGTATTTAAAACAACATCTCTATCAAAATTCTTCATAATAATCGTGAATGCACCATGATGGAGAAATGGTGTTAATAAAACATTCCAACCACCAGTATGAAAAGGTGGGGCACAGTTCATTGATCGGTCATCCGAAGTAAGATTTAATCGGAGTTCTGAATTAATACTGTTCCAGAAGAGCATTTTATGAGTATAGATTGAACCTTTAGGAAAAGCAGTAGTTCCAGAAGTATATAGAATAAATATCGGATCATCTTCATCAACCTCTTGACTTACATTTTCAATAATATTTTCTTCGTCTAAGTACTGTACAAGTTTCTGTTCAATTATATTTTTATTTATTACTAAAGAAGTTATTTCATTGGTAAATAACTTTTCTGAAAACTGCTCATCATAAATAATTAAATCCGGTTCACAATCATTGATAACAAATTCAAGCTCAGGTGCAGCTAGTCTGTAATTTAATGGAACCAGAGTAATTCCCATTTTTTGTGCAACTGAAAATAAGACAATATACTCAATACAGTTTTCTGCTAAAACTGCAATTCTATTTCTCTTTTTTAGTTTTAAATCATTAACAAAATAATTAGATAATGAATTTGCAAGCTTATTGATTTCTGAATATGTGAAAATTCGGTTTGTTTCGTATTCAAGAATTGCGGGCTTATTAGGATTATATATTGCCCATTTCCCAAACCAATCAAATTTGTTCATTATACTTTTCTCCTATCTAAGTAATAAATAGATAGACCAACCAAGGTTGAAACTACAATTGCCAAAGCAGAAGCAATTGCCGGATTATGAATTTCACCAGATAAATATTTAGTAAGAAATCCGAAACTAAAACCAAAATTATTTAATAGATATGGCAGTAAATAATAAATGGAGAAATGTACTGCAATGGCAACTATTGAAGCTGTTAAAGGAGCTCTTAATTTTACATCCTTAATAAATATTCCGAATAAAATAGGAATAAATGCTGCCGAGAAGAAAGCATAAACTCCATTTTGTGCTAAAATTCCGACACTTAATTTTGGATTTACCAGCTGATCATAAGAAATGAAACCTGTAAAAATTGCTAATACTACAATTGTCATTCTATTTACTATTACAAGTCCATTTTCTGACTTTATTTTATTCCCAAATATTGGTTTTATTATATCTGAAGTAATTGTTGTAGAAACTGATTGAACCAAACCTTCTAAAGTCGACATGCCAGCAGAGATTAAACCAAGAACAACCAGTAAACCAACTAAAATAGCAACTGCTCCATCAGAAAATACTTGCACTACATAAGAAGGAACTATTCCATCATTCCTAAGTGCAACTCCACCTATACTTAAGTCAGGAAAAGTTAACCTTGCATAAAATCCAACAAAAACAACTAAGAAAAATAAAACTTCAGTAATTACAGCTACAACTAAAAATTTATTTACATCCTTTTCACTTTTGAGCAAAAGAGATTTTGTAATTATGTGTGGTTGACAAACAACAGCAATACCAACAATAAATTGACAAATTATTATTTCAAACAAATCTCTAAACAAAGGTGAATTAGGGTTTGTAATATTTGTTAATTTCGGATTGATGTTACTCAGTTTTTCAATAAAAGAATTTATTCCATTACTAAAATGCTCGTAACCCGAAGTTAATAGAATAATTGCAACAAATATCATTATTACTGCTTGAACTGTATTTGTATAAACCATTGAATTTGCACCGCCAAACATCATATAGCCAAATACAAAAACAATAATTGAAATGAGAATTGTTACCTCGTCCACATTTAATGATTTTGAAAGAACCTTAGTAAGTGCAACCACAATCAATACAATAAAAGTAGTTAACAATAATGATAAAAATGCCATAAAGAGAGAGTATACACTACTATTATATCTCTTCCCAATCCATTGAGCTAATGTAAGAGCTTTAATTGATTGCCCATATTTTTGAAAACTTTTTGTAAGTACAACTAAAGAAATTAATGATCCTAATGGGAAAACAATTCCAAATGAAATAAAACCTGCCAATCCATAATTAGCAATAAAGCCAGGGTTTATAACAAAGGTTGCAGCACTTGTCATAGATGCGGCTAAAGAGAGTCCAACAGATGTTGGAGAAAAATTTATATTACCAACAGCATAATCAGAAAGACTTTTTGTTTTTAAAGTTCCTTTAATTACAAAGTAAAGAATAATTGCTGCATAAACTGCAATAAGAATCCATGTACCTAAAATTTGAGATGAACTTGCCATTTAATTTTCTCTGTTAATATTTAAATAAAGCTCCAGCTACAGAAAACCCACCACCTGAACCAACCATTATTATAGTATCTCCTCTTTCAATTTTATTTTGTTTTAAAGCATCTTCAAACGAAATTGGAATACATGCAGAACCTGTGTAACCATAATAATGCATACTTGTTTGTGCTCTATCCCTTGGAATACTTAATAAATCCATTGTTTCCCAAATACTGTTAATATTTATTTGGGTAAAAAGAAAAAGTTTAACATTTTCTATTTTGATATTTGCTCTATCAGTCAATTCCTTAACCATAGATGTCCATGTTTGAGGATTCAAATCCGGTGGAAATTTTTTGGAGATTGTTAATAAATTCTTTTTCTGTCTTAAAACATTTTCATCGATGGGGCAGTTTGTTCCGCCTCCATAAATTCCCATATAATCATGAAATTCACCTTTGGTAATTAATTTACTTGCCAGCAACCCACTATCGTTTTTTTCTGTAGATTTTAGGATAAAGCATCCGGCTCCATCAGCAAATAGATTGACTGTTTTTTTATCGAGCAAATTCAAATATTTACTCATTGCATATGTACCAATAACCATAACCGTTTTATAATTTTCATCGGCAGCTATAAATTTTGATGCTGTATCTAATGCTGTTACAAATCCGGCACAAGCTGTGTTAAGATCAAAAGTACCCGCATTTTTCAACCCCAACATATAAGAAACTTTTGATGCAGTTGAAGGTGAGATATATTCGGGGGTATCAGTAGCAATAATTAGTAAATCAATATCTTCAGGATTTACATTTCCATTTTCTAATGCTTTTTTACCAGCTTCAAAAGCTAAATCGGCAGATGATTCATTATCACCACACCATCTTCGTTCATAAATTTCAACTACTTCCTCTAGCCAGTCACTTACTTTCACATCAAGCATTTCGTCAAAATATGAATTCTTTATAACTCTTTCCGGTACAAACATTCCTGATGAATGAATAAAAGCTTTTCTCATACAAGTAAATCCATTATTTTAATTAGTTTTTATTTTTGAACTTAAATAATTATTCCGCCATCAACACTTAAAGTTGTTCCATTTATAAATGAAGCTTCTTCACTAGCTAAAAATAAATACGCATTTGCAATATCTTCCGGCTTTCCAAGTCTGCCTAGTGGTGTTTTTTCTTCCATCATTTTAATTATTTTTTCAGGCATTGCTTGAACCATTTCTGTAGCAATAAAACCTGGTGCAACTGCATTAACATTTATACCTTTTTTTCCTAACTCTCTAGCCCACACTTTTGTCATGCCAATTACGCCTGACTTTGTCGCCACATAATTTGTTTGTCCAAAATTACCATATAGTCCAACAACCGATGAAGCATTAATAATTTTTCCATTTTTTTTCTCTAGCATAACTTGTGATACTGTTTGTGTACAATTAAAAACCCCTGTAAGGTTTACATCAATAACTTGCTGCCACTGTTCGGGAGTCATTTTTTTAAGTGTTCCATCTCTTGTAATTCCTGCATTATTTACAAGAATATCAATTGTTCCAAAATCAGATACAACTTTTTCAACATTAACTTTAACATCATCATAATTAGCAACATTAACTTTATAGAATTTTATATCAAATCCTTTTGAACTTAATTCATTACAAAACTCATTTCCTTTAACTTCATCAATATCCCAAATTGCTATGGAAGCACCTTCATTTATAAATTTTTGGGTTGTTGCTTTTCCAATTCCTGCTGCTCCACCTGTTATTATTGCTACTTTGCTTTCAAGTCTCTTCATTTTTACTTCCCTTATGTTTGCAACGTTTGAAATTTATCAAACGTTAAGTATAAAAAAATTCGTCTATTTGTTATAAATTTTTTTTCGCTCTATTTGCCACTCATCAAGAAAGTCTTTATAATACTTATCCATCAACTCATAAAATCGTTGCATCTCTTTAAGTCTTTTCTTCAAAACGCTAGTATCTTTAATTTTTCTTTTCTTTATTTCTGCCTGAAAATGTTCAGCAATCTTTATGTTATTTCTAATAAGATTAATATTATTTCGGAATGCATTTTCAAAAATTTCAGGTTCTATTTCGTAATAATCTTTTCTACTTGTAGGCTGCCATACTCTTCTGATAAGATTTTTATCTCTTAATCTACGAGCAATTTGGCTAATTGGTCCTTTGCTTCTATGAAGTTGTTTCGTTATTTCTTCAAGTGAAATTGGTTTAGTAGCTTGTATAAGAAGAGCAACTACATGTCCCATTAATTTGCTTAATCCGAAAGCTGTGTAGGCATGACCGAAATTATTAATAAATTCTTCCTTTAGTTTTTCATTCTCGGTCATAATATTGTTTTGTTTGTTTGAAAAATTTGAAACTTAACAAACATAACAAATTCTAAACATCTTGTCAATTAAAAATATTTAGGCACTCACTTATGTTTAGAATTAGGAAAGAGACTCAATCTATTTATAAATAGCTCAAAATATATTTTTTCTATATTTACTCGTCTAGATACAATTAATTAAAAAATCCGGTATAAAACCGGATTGCAATATTAATTTTGTTTTCAAAGTCCTACTAAATTAAAAACAAAAACAACTTATCTTATTTATTAAGAAAAAAAATTATTAAAACCGAACTTCTTTTACACATGACGCCAAATAGGTTCATCATCTTTTAAAGCATCTGGATCTAGTTTACCATTGATTAATAAACTTTTAAGAGCACTTTTAGATATTGTATCTTTATCATCAATACTATTTATTATTGCTTTAAAATAACCTTGAGTTACACTAAAGTTTGCCAAATCAAAATAGTTATTAAACACATTCATAATTTTAGTTGTATTCGAGGTCTCAAAAGATCCGGTAACTTTATCTCGCCAATCAATTTTAGACCAAAAAATTCTTTTTAAAAGATAAAGTGCATAATGAACTTCATTTAGTGGAAACTTTGCTTTAAATCTTCTCTCACCAACTTTTTCAAAATATTCCTCGGCACTTTTGTTACTGGCTCCTTCTTTCAACCAATCATTTAAATAGGAGTAAACAGCGTTTCCACGATCGATGGTTTCTTGATCATTAAAATTTCTATAATTTGTTAAATAATCTGATTTTCTTACTTCCTTTAACCATTCTTCTTTTAATTCATCAATCTGATTTTCAACTATTTTACTTAGATTTTCTGTAACCATTATACCTCCAATAAAGTTAAGAATTACTTATAATTATCTATCAAATAACACTTTAAAATCTATCTATTCAATATATTTATATATAACTACTTTCTATCTTTTATATTATTATACTTAACCGAATTATAATTGGAAACATCTTGGTTTAAACGATAAAGGGAAACAGAAACTACCATCTGTTTTGCATAAATCTCTTCTACAGAGTTTTTCCGGTAAGTATAAAGACTTTCTAATTTATTAATACAAATCTTTATTAAACTATTAAAACGTCTTTTTACAACATGGATAAAATTTTTCAAAACCATTGTAACTTCCTAAATCATTTGAATAATGATTTAATTTATAGCTCATCTTAATTATTTAGTTGCTAAAAATCAAGAAATTACAATAAATATTGGAAGATTATTTTTCCATTAATTTCAAACTTGTTTCTTCTTTTTGTTTTTCTAAAATCTCTAACTGCTTTTCGGTTAATGATATTTTTTCAATTTTAGAATATTCACTAACAGCTTCTTGATGTAATTTAAGCTTGTTTAGAAGATTTGCAAAATACAATCTGTCTTCAAACCTTTTTGCAATTGAAGGATAATTTCTAAAAACTTCTTTTGCAGCAATAATTGAAGATTCTATATATCCGCTTTTGCTTAATAATTTAGCACCATTTAATTTTTTATGACCTAGAATTTCATTACTTACTAAATTATTAACTTTTGATTTTACTTCATTACCATATACAGCAGTGTTTTTAGCTATTCCATTTCTTTTGGTTTTAGGTACATTCCTAATTTCATCTAAAGCTAAAGCCAATATTAAATCATTTATAGAAACTTGCTTTACATGATTTAGCCCTATTGCAGCATCTTCTTTTAGTAAAAATCTTTCATTTCCTTTAGCAAGTTGAATTAAGGAATTTTCTTCTGTTAGAATTAAATCTTCTGCAGAAAGTTTTTCTCCAACCTTTGCATTTTCCCAAACTTCCGAAGTTCCTTTCAACACTTTAACCGTACCAGAAACTTTTTCTATTTTAAATTCCTGTGCATTAATACTTAATACAATCCCTAATAAAATTAAAACTATTTTTTTCATAATAACCCCAACTCTTTATTAAAAAACATCTATTATTTCCACTTTATTTTTCAGTAACCCTAATTTATCAACAGCAGTTGAATAAAACATTTCTGAACCAATATTCCATGCATTATCAAAATTTGTAAGAGAAGTTATCTCAATTGGAATCCAAATTTCTTCTTTCTCAAAAATATTTTTCCTTACAAAATATTTTCTATCATTATTAGTTATAGTTCGTACACTTTGCGGATTAAGTTTTGTATTAATCAACAATGTTACATGACCAATTGTTCCATTTGGTTTATAATCTAAAAAAGCTGTTTGAATTCCATTACTTTCTAATATAGAACTAAAACATACACTTAAATCATCACAGTCTCCACCTTTTAGTTCAATTGTTTCCGAAGGAAATTGAACATTATCTACTGTTGCTCTTCTATCTGAAACATAGGTCATATTTTTTACAAACTCATTAAATAGAATTTTTACTATTTCAAAAGGAGTAAAATTATTTTTATTAGATTCATTTTTTACTCTATTCAAGATTTGGTTTGAATAATTTTTAGAAAATTCAATATCTGAGTTAACAAAGTATCTTAGATTAATTACTTTTCCATCCCAATTATTTGCATCATGAACAAGAATTGGTTTTAGAATAATATCATCCGGTTCATCATTACTAGTATTTAAAATAAATTTTGCTTGAGAAATTTTTGTTTTATCAAAACTACTTGCCTCTTTATTTATAATTGTAAAAAATGGCACATCAACTGTATCAAATGGAGGAATTGAAATATTCGGAGAATAAATAACTTCATTATTTAATTCATCTATAAAACTTGATGGTTTAAGCAAAACCTTTTTATCCGACAAATTTTCAACTTGAGCAATTGCAAATGGAGCGTCTAAATAATTATCTCTGAAAGTTGGGAATATCGCATCATTTAATTTTATACCAACAAATTTAACTGAACGAAAATTATCAAAACTTAGAGCAAAATTAAAATTTAAATTTATTCTTTCATTACTAAAAAAATTGTTTTGAATATTTCGTATTCCTAATTTCTTAAATTCATTTAGCGATTTTGCTTCAGAACGATTATTAAAATATTTGAGATACGAAAAAGTTATACCAAACAAATTATTTGTATAACTAATGCTAGGAAAAATACCAGCAATAAAAGGCTCTTGAGCATTATCATGAAATAATTGAGTACCAATTGTTACAAAGGAATTACTAATTGGGAAATTATAATTAGAGCCAATTACAAAGGAATGATTCGATTCATAATCAAACTTAAAATCCAAAATATTTTTTAGAGAATAATCAATTCCTATTATTAACCCTTTGCTATTATCAATATTATAATCTTTTCTAACAATTCCAAAATCACTATTCGGATCTTCTTTATCAAAATCTTTAAGAATAAATAAATTTTGCGTTGCTAAAGAAATTTTTAGATTGGGATATAATTTATATTGAAGTCCTATATCTCCTCTCCAAAAATTCTTATCTAAAACTTTCTCTCTTATTTGAATAATTTGCTGTACGGAGTCTTTATAAACTGTTGGATATTCTTCCGAAAATTTTTGTTGAATATATCTGAAACTTGCTCCAACAAAAAATTTATCACTAAAATTATACGAATAACCAAATCCGTATTTTTCAAAATATGAAAGATTTGTTTTATAATTCTGAACTGTATCGCCAACAAGAAATTCTGTCTTGGAATTAAAGATAAATTTTTGTTGAATGCCGGGAGTAAACCTTGCGTATAAATAATGATCTTTAATCCTTTTACCAAGCGACATTATACTAATGTTAAGATTACTACTTGTCTGCAATTTGCTAATTAGCGAAAAAGAAAAATCCCAATCTTTTGTAGTAGAGTAATTACTAATATTGGATTCAAGAGAATTCATCCTGAAATTAGAATTATTAGCATTCTCTATAAATCCATAATTATCAATGGATTGTTGAGAGTATATTTTTATGCTACTTAACATGCTGATACATAGAAAAATGAAAAATATTTTTCTAAAACCGAATGTAAATATTATGTATGCTTTGCGATGCAAAATATACGTCACCTAACCTACTTGTTGAATTTGATTTTCGAATTTTTCTAAGAAAAGAAAAAACTATAAATCTATATTCATCGGAATTGAGAATATCTTCTACCAAAGAATTTGGTATGGTAAATTTATTTGTATTTAGTTTTTTCAATCTAAAAAGTGGTACTAACTCCTCACCTAAACGTTTTACTCCGCCAACAATAATTTCATCAGTATTTTTTTCAGCCGATAAATTAGTATTTAGTCTGCTTTTATTCCAATTCAAGATAATCTTAAGATTTTTTTCCTTAATACTGCCTTCAATTTTAACCTTACCAGTAATTTCATCAGGAATTCTCAAAGTCATTAAACTTGTAATACCTTGGTTATTTATAACCTCAATATTTATTTTTTTGTTATAAATAAAATCTGAATTATGTAAAGAAACTGATGATTTATAAGAAAGTGAGTGTTTTGTTCCAAGCAGAATATCTTTAATTATATAGTTATCTCTATATTTTAAAATATACGGTACTTTTTTTGATCTTTTATTACTAAATCGTACTTTATCAAAATCAAAAGTCTTAAATCCAATAAGGCGATTAGACTGATTATAAACTGCTTTAGTTGTATCAAAAAATATTGCCTCTCCATATCCTCTGTAAGTAGTAAAATCATTTATCGTATTCTTTATACCACTTAATGTAATTACAGATTCTCCTTGCGGAGTTTCGGAAGTAATACCAGTAGAATCATAACCAGTAATTACATAAGAATTTGGTTCGGGATTTATAATATCAATTTCAATTTCTTCTTCATTGTTAATAATCTCTGTTGGTGCAGGATCATCACAAGAATTTAGAAGTAAAAAGAATACGACTAAGACAATATTTCTAATTAAGCTAAACATTTATATATCTATAATAAAATCCAAAACTTAGAAAAACAAGTTAAAAGGCACAAATTAAACCCTATTAATACAAAAAAAATTTGATTAAGTCATATTTAGCGAAGTGAAATATTTAATATCTTTAGTTGGTAATAAATCACTTCGCTAAGAATGAACATAATTCAAAGTATAGAAAAATAAATTATTTTACAGAATAAGGAATCCCCCAAGTACTACTTTCGACAGGTGCTTTACTATCTTTAATTACACCCCAAGGAATTGCATTAATTACAACATGCTTATGACCAATAAATTGGTTTACTTGCCAATTACCTACAAATGTTCTGTGATAGTATGTTCCATCAAATATTTCCGATCCTTCAACAAATTCAAATCTCTTTTTATTACGTAAATGCTTTCTGCCTCTTATAGCACCACGAGTAAAAGTTACAAAGTCTAATTCTTTATAAGCACTTTTAATAGTAACTTCCACTTTAATTTCTTCTTGCTGTTTTATTATTGGAACGATCTCTCTGAACGAAAAATCTCTGGCTAAATAATAATTTAAAGGGTCATCAACTTCTATTACTTTTCCATCAGGTAAATAAACTTTTACTTTCTCAATTTTAATATTTTCAGTTAATGTACCACCAACAGGTAACGAAGTTGATTTCAATTTCCAATTAATTATTGAACTATCTGCACCTTCTTTTTTAACTAAAATAATATTTCGCTTAATTGTTGTAGTAAATAATTTTTTATATAGATTTAAATCTTTAGTATTCCAAAAATTTGATAAGGAATCTCTAGAAGCAATAATAAATAAAACTCCATCAAAAGTTTTGGTTAAAGTTGCATAAGCTGTGTCACCATTAAACTCAACCTCTAAAGCTTTATCAACTAATTTCATTTTTTGCCCAACTTTTAACGGAAATAACTCTTCAGTTTTTTTTCCGAGCACAAAATCCATTGCTTCTTCTTCATTATAGTTTAGGTCAAATGTCTCTAATGATTCATCTTCTTCAATTATTTTTTTTATAGTTTCAACATCAGGATTTCTATCAAGCTCAGATTCTAATAATGAGTTTTCTTGATTACAAGCAGATATAAACATGAACAACCATATGATTATAAATGGCAAAACCAATTTTGAATTAAACTCTTTCATAATGTCTCTCCTAACATTTTATGATTTAAACCTATCTCAGGGAAAGATATTTCAGCAATTGTGCCAAACTATTATTTTGGGAATAAATTATTGTTCTACAACAAGTTAAAGGAATATTGAATTTTGGATTACTGCCTGAAGAATTTAATTATTTGCCTGAAGTTAAAAAAATCAGGTTATTTCTTCATTATTTGCTTAATTACTGAATCCAAATAAACATGGTATTTTTGAGGCAAGTTTTTATATTTTGAAGAAAATTTTTTCTTAATCACTTCAAATGATTCATTTTCAAATTTCATTAAATCTTTTTCAATATTTGTAAGGTATGTTTTTACTTTAGATTTAACTTTTGCAATTATTTCTTCCTCTTCCGATAAAGCAATTTCTAGAATAGCTTTTTCTAAATCAAAATTACTTTGTGAATAAACTTTGAAGAAAAATCCTCTATAATTTTCTGTAATAACTGTTCTATTTAGTCCACCTAATTCTTTTGCTGTTTCATTTATGGAGGAATGAGAGAATTTTTTATCCCTAAGTGAATCCAGTATCATATTCTCAAGATCATCTTTATCAAATTTTGCTAAGTTTTCCGGAAGATCTTTTAGCTTAATTATTTTTCTATTATCAGATTTAGCAAAAATAACTGCCCTTTTTACAGTTGATTGCAACTCCCTAACATTTCCCTTCCATTCATTCTCAACTAATTTTAAGACAACTGCTTTAGAAAAACTCATTTCCGGTTCTTCTTGTTTCATAAAAAACTCGGCAAGAACTTCTATATCCTCACTTCGCTCACTTAATGATGGCAGTTCAATATTAATAACATTTAATCTATAATATAAATCCTCTCTAAACTCGCCTTTTTTAACAAGATTGTGCAAGTTCTTATTTGTTGCGGCAACAATTCTAACATTAGCGTGCTTTGTTTCCGATGAACCAACTTTTTGATAATCACCAGTTTGCAAAACGCGTAGAAGTTTAACTTGAAAATTCTCCGATGTTTCACCAATTTCATCTAAAAAAAGTGTTCCGTTATTTGCTTCTTCAAATCTTCCAATTTTATCTTTTATAGCATCTGTAAAAGCTCCTTTAACATGACCAAATAATTCACTCTCTAATAAATTATCTGGCAAAGCTGCACAGTTAACAGCTACAAAAGGCTTATCCTTTCTATCGCTTAAATTATGAATTGCATTTGCAACCAACTCTTTACCACTTCCACTTTCACCCATAATTAAAATAGAAGCTTTTTCCGGAGCTACTTTTTCAATCAATTTAGTAATCTTTAACATCTTATTGCTTTTAAAAACAATGCCCTCAAAATTTTGTATTTCATCACCTGATTGAAAAACTTCACTATCTTCGATCTCTTCTTTTTTAAGGCGGCCAACTTCATTTTCCAACTCATCAATTTTCAGTAATAAACCTTCAGCAGGATTTTTTGTTTCTTCTAACTCTTTTTTCAATTTCGAAAGAACTTCTTGTTTATCGTATAAATCTTTTTTTAACTCTTCCGATTCAATTTGAGTTTTATCTAAAAGGAGTTTGTTTTCACCAAATCCATAAGCCAGATTTGTGAGAAATAAAATAAACAATGGTATTAGGAAAGCAGAAAAATTTAACTCGATATAAAAAAATACATAAAGGAAATAAAATAAAACTACAGAAGCAATTAATATTAAAGTATTCAATTTGTTTTTAATAACAAAAAATCCAAGTAGTAAAGCAAATAACCAAAAAATATATTTTGAAAAATTATTTAAAGAGTAATTTATATTTTCCTTATTCAGCAGATTACTCAATGCAAAAGCATGTAACCCTAATCCGGGTAAATTACTATTAAAATTTGCATTTAATGTTTTTGAAATTAAAGGATCGCTTACACCAATTAAAACTATTTTATCCTTAAATCTATTCAGTTTATTATCATTATTTTCAATCATTCCAAAAAACTCAAGAAGAGAATAATTTTGAAATTTCTTCCAATTAGAAGTAAAATTAACTTTTATTGGCTCTGAAAAAATCTTACCCGACAAAATGCTCACAAATGAAAATTCATTTTTTGTGCTGCTGTTTATTTGAGAAGGAATAATTATTCCATCATCTTCAATAAAATTTATGTGTCCGGTTTTTATATTTTCTACAAACTTACTTGGCTGCGGTAATAACAATCCGGATGAAGAAAACCCTTCTTCATCTTCCACAATTTCTTCTGCAATAGATGCCAGCACTACATTTCCGGCATTTTCTATTGATTTATTAAGCACATTATTATAAATACTTTGCGAAGAAATATTTTCAGAAAGAAAAATTTCAATTCCAATTTTGCTTACATTTAACTTATTTAGGTTATCAATTAGCAAAGCATAATAACTTCTTTTTAATGGCCAATCGCCTAAATTTTCTATGTCATCAGAATTAATATGAATTAAAACAATATTAGTATCCGGCTTATTTTCACCATGTATTGATGAAAATCCCGCTCTAATATTTTTATTAAAAAATGAAGAAATCCCGGGAAAAATACCAAGTATTAAAATTGTTATTACAATAATTGCTAATATTATTATTCTTTTCTTATACATTTCCTAAAAGTTTTATTACAAAACAATAAGTGATAAGTTAATTTAATAAAAAATGTTTATTATTATATATTACTATTATACATATTAGAGGAAACAATGGAAAATTCGATAAACGGATTAAAGGTTTATACATCTGGAAATAAAAATAATCAAGCAATAATTTTTATCCACGGTTTTCCCCATGATCATAGAATGTGGGATTACCAAGTTGAAGATTTAAAGGAAGATTATTTTTGTGTAACCTATGATATAAGAGGACTTGGAGAAAGCTACATTGGTGACGGACAATATACAATGGAAGCTTTTGTTTGGGATTTGTATTCTGTAATTGATGAATTGCAAATAGAAAAACCCATAATATGTGGTCTTTCTATGGGTGGCTATATTTCATTTAGAGCAGTTGAAAAAGAACAAGAAAGGTTTGCTGGCTTAATACTTTGCGATACAAGAGCAGAAGATGATAGCAACGAAGGTAAACTTATAAGATCTAACAGCATTAATAAAATAAATGTTGAAGGAGTTGAATCATTTGTAAATGATTTTGTACCAAAATGTTTTCATCCCCAAACTCCTGAAAAGTTGAGTGAAATGTATGAACGAACTTTAGAAATCTCAAAATCGCAAAACTCACTTGGAGTAAAAGGCGCTCTATTCGCAATGTTAAGTAGAGGCAACACTACAGATTCATTAAAAGATATTAAAATTCCTACTTTAGTTTTGGTTGGAAGAAAAGATGCTCTTACACCTCCTAAAACAATGAAAAAAATTGCGAAAAAAATAAAGAAATCAAAATTTCATATTGTGCCTAAAGCAGGACATATGGCACCACTTGAAAATCCGGAATTTGTAAATGAAAAAATAAAACTGTTTTTAACAAAAAATTTTAGTGATGAAAAGTAACATCGTGTGATTGATACTGCTTATTTTCATAAACAAATTTTGCACTAAAACATTTATCTTCAAGTAACCACGGGATGAAGATTTTATCTCCATCCCAAAGGTTAAGATCAGTTAATTTATCATTATCAATCCACTCTAAATGCCCTTCGGGCGAATCTATAAGATTTCCTTCAAAATCCTTAAACACAAATAGCCACACATACCAATCATCTACTCCATCAAAAAGTGGAAAAGTAATAAGCCCTTTCATTTTAGGATTAGAAACTTTTAATCCAGATTCTTCATAAACCTCTCTGATAGCACATTCTTCAGGAGTTTCACCGGCTTCAAGTTTTCCGCCTAATCCATTCCATTTCCCTTCGTGGTAATCATTTTCTTTTTTATTCCGATAAAGCATTAAAGTTTTGTCATCTTTCATTACATAACAAAGTGTAGCAAGTTTCATATAAGTTATAATTCCAAATTAAAAAGTTAAGAATCTATTAAAAAAATTTGATTGTAATTCATCTTGAAAATAGATTGATTTTACAAAAGTCCCTTTCCTTTCATCAAATATTCTTTTACATAATCACTTACAGAATCTTCAAGAGAAGTAATTTCTTTTGTGTAACCGGCAGCTTTAATTTTATCAATTTTAGCTTCAGTAAAATATTGGTACTTCCCTCTTAAACTTTTCGGCATATCAATAAATTCTATATTAGGTTCCAATTCCATTGCATTAAATATGGAAGTTACAAGATCAATCCAAGTTCTTGCTTTTCCGGTACCAACATTAAATAATCCACCTTGCTCTCTATCTTGTAAGAAATGCAAAGTCATATCAACAGCATCTTTTACATAAATAAAATCACGCATCTGCATTCCATCTTCATATTTATCATTATATGATTTGAAGAGCTTAACCTTGCCGGTTTCTTTAATTTGTCCGTAAGCTTTATGAACCACACTTCTCATATCGTCTTTATGGTATTCGTTTGGACCAAAAACATTAAAGTATTTTAAGCCAACAATTTCATCTAATATTTCTTCACGTTTTGCCCAAAGATCAAACATATGCTTTGAGTAACCATACATATTTAGCGGTTTAAGAATACTAAGATTTTCTTCATCATCTAAATATCCATTTTCACCATCTCCGTAAGTTGCCGCACTTGAAGCATATATAAAGCGAGCATCTTTCTCTAAACAATATGCACATAATGTTTGAGTGTATTTAAAGTTATTATATGTTAAATAATCAGCATCTTTTTCTGTTGTAGAAGAACATGCACCAAGATGTAAAACTGCGTCTATATCAAAGGGCAAACTATCACTCTCAACTCTCTCAATAAAATCATCTTTATGATAAATATCGGCGTATTTTAATCCCACAAGATTTTTCCATTTTTCACTCTCACCTAAACTATCAACAATAATAATATTGTCAGTTCCAAGTTGATTTAATCTCCAAACTAATGCACTACCAATAAATCCGGCTCCACCTGTTACAATTATCATGATCTCCTCAAATTTCAAAATATATTAAAGAGTAAAGTTATATAATTTAGTTAAATTATATTTCTAAAATATTTATCTGTGAATAGAAATAATAAATTATGAAATTTGACATTTTAAAGAAGATATTAGAAAAAAGAATAATGATTTTAGATGGTTCGATGGGAGCTTTTATACAAAGCTATAAACTAACCGAAGAAGATTTTAGAGGTGAACTATTCAAAAATCATAAAACACAATTAAAAGGGAATAACGATCTTCTTTCAATTACCCAACCCGAAATTATAAAAAATATACATAAAGCATATCTTGAAGCCGGTGCAGATATAATTGAAACTAATACATTTAATGCAACATCTGTTTCCCAATTAGAATATGGAATGGAAAGCTATGTTTATAAAATAAATTTTGAATCAGCTAAAATTGCTAAAGAAGCAATAAATGAACTAAATACAACACATTCAAACAAACCGAGATTTGTTGCCGGAGCAATTGGACCAACAAGTAAAACACTTTCAATGTCTTCTAATGTTGAAAACCCCGGAGAAAGAGATTTAACTTTTGATGAAATGCAAAAGTCTTACTACGAACAAGTAAAAGGATTAGTAGATGGCGGTTCCGATATTCTTCTTATAGAAACAATTACAGATACTTTAAATCTAAAATCTGCCTTATTTGCAGTTCAACAATATTGTGAAGAAAAAGATATTTCTTTACCTATAATGATTTCGGGAACAATTGTTGATAAAAGTGGAAGAACTCTTTCCGGTCAAACATTTGAAGCATTTTGGTATTCAATTGCCAATACCCCAAACTTATTAAGTGTAGGACTAAATTGTTCACTAGGACCCACACAAATGAAACCATTTATTGAAGAAATTTCAAATTTAGCTACTTGCTTTGTAAGTATTTATCCTAACGCAGGCTTGCCTAATGAGTTTGGTAAATATGATGAGACTCCCGAACAAATGTACAATGTACTTGCTAAATATGCTGCAGAAGGCACCTTTAATATTGTTGGTGGTTGCTGCGGTACAACTCCGGAACATATAAAAGCATTTTCCGAGATTAGAAAAAAATTCCAACCAAGAATTCCGAAAGAAAAAAATAATCTTCTTTCCCTAAGCGGTTTGGAACCAATGGTTTTAAGACCCAATTCCAATTTTATAAATATTGGTGAACGTACAAATGTAATGGGTTCAAGAAAATTTGCAAGACTAATTAAAGAAGAAAATTATTCAGAAGCATTATCTGTTGCTCGCCAACAAGTTCTAAACGGAGCACAAATATTAGATATAAATATGGACGATGCAATGATTGATGGGGAAAAATCAATCACTAATTTTTTAAACTTGCTTGCAGCAGAACCTGATATTGCAAAAGTACCAATTATGCTCGACTCATCTAAATGGTCTGTTATTGAAGCAGGATTAAAATGCTTGCAAGGAAAAGGTATAGTTAATTCTATTAGCCTTAAAGAAGGTGAAGAAATTTTTAAAGATCGTGCAAAAAAAATATTAAAATACGGTGCAGCAACCATTGTAATGGCATTCGATGAAAAAGGTCAAGCAGATACTTACCAAAGAAAAATCGACATCTGTAAAAGAGCTTACAAAATTTTAACAGAAGAAGTTGGATTTCCATCAGAAGATATAATTTTCGATCCGAATATTTTTGCAGTTGCTACAGGAATTGAAGAACACAACAATTACGCAGTTGATTTTTTTGAAGCAACAAAGTGGATTAAAGAAAACCTTCCCAATGCAAAAATCTCAGGTGGAGTAAGCAACGTTTCATTTTCATTTAGAGGGAACAATACACTAAGAGAAGCAATGCACTCTGCTTTCTTATTCCATGCAATAAATGCTGGAATGGATATGGGAATTGTTAATGCCGGACAATTAGAAATCTATGAAGAAATTCCAAAAAAACTATTAGAAAAAGTTGAAAACGTTTTATTAAATAGAAAACCTGAAGCAACCGAAGAATTAGTTAAATATGCAGAAACTATTAAACAAAAAGATAAGAAAGAAATAATAACCGAAGAGTGGAGAAATAAGCCAGCAATAGAAAAGTTGATTCATTCCTTAGTAAAAGGTATTGATGATTATATAGTTGAAGATGTTGAAGAAATAAGAAAAGAAATTACTTCCCCACTTGAAATTATTGAAGGTCCATTAATGGACGGAATGAATAAAGTAGGCAATTTATTTGGTTCAGGTAAAATGTTTCTTCCGCAAGTTGTAAAAAGTGCACGAGTAATGAAGAAAGCTGTTGCCGTTCTAACTCCATATATTGAAGCCGAACAAGAAGACGGGAAAGTTAATAAGGCAGGAAAAATTTTGCTCGCAACGGTAAAAGGTGATGTACATGATATTGGAAAAAATATTGTGAGCGTTGTGCTAAGTTGCAATAACTATGATATTGTTGATCTCGGCGTTATGGTTCCTTCAGAACATATTCTTTCTAAAGCTAAAGATGAAAATGTTGATATGATTGGTTTAAGCGGATTAATTACTCCTTCGCTCGAAGAAATGGTTCATGTTGCTAAAGAAATGGAAAAAGAAAATTTTGATATTCCTTTACTTATTGGTGGTGCAACAACATCTAAAGCACATACTGCAATAAAAATTCATGAAAATTATAATGGACCGGTAGTTCACGTTCACGATGCTTCAAAAGCAGTTTCCGTTTCTGGCAAACTATTAAATAAATTAACACAGAAAGAATTCCTTAACGAAATAAACGATGAATACAAAATATTAAAAGATAATTTTGAAAGTAAAACCGGAAAAAAAGAATATAGAACATTAAAGGAAGCAAGAAAAAATAAATTTAAAATTGATTGGGAAACGGCAGAAATTAAGAGTCCAAATTTCTTAGGGAAAAATACTCTTGAAAATTATTCACTTAAAGAAATTAGAGAATATATTGATTGGACACCTTTCTTTATTGCATGGGAAATGAACGGAAAATATCCTAAAATACTTAAAAGTGATAAATACGGTAAAGAAGCTAAAAAGCTCTTTGATGATGCACAAAAAATGCTGGATAAAATAATTAATGAACATTTGTTAAAAGCCAATGCCGTATATGGAATATTTCCGGCAAACTCGATTGGTGATGATATTGTTTTATATAAAAATAATGACCGTAAAATAGAAATTGGTAAGCTCTACACATTAAGACAACAACGTAAAAGTAATATTAATTATGCAATGTCCGATTTTATTGCCCCAAAAGAATCAAATAAAAAAGACTACATTGGAGCTTTTGCTTGCACAACAGGAATTGGAACAAATGAACTAGTAAGTTTTTATCAATCTCAAAATGATGATTACAATGCAATAATGGTTAAAGCAATAGCCGATAGACTTGCAGAAGCATTTGCAGAACTTTTACATAAAAAAATAAGAAAAGAAATTTGGGGTTATACAAATTCGGAAAACTTGAATAATGATGAACTAATTTCAGAAATGTATAAAGGAATTCGTCCGGCTCCGGGTTACCCTTCTCAACCCGACCACACGGAAAAATATGAAATATTTAAATTGCTGAATGTAGAAAAATTAACAGGAATTTCTCTAACAGAAAGTTTGGCAATGACTCCCGCAGCTTCTGTATGTGGAATTTATTTTGCAAACGAAAAGTCGAGATATTTTAATGTAGGTAAACTTAATAAAGATCAAATTGAAGATTATGCAAACCGTAAAAATATGTCGGTAAAAGAAATTGAAAAATGGCTTGCACCAAACTTAAATTACTAATGGAAATAAATTATAATGAAAAAATATTTCATTTATTAACTCTTTTTTCTTTACAAATACTTATTTAGCAAAAGAAAGTGATTTCCGCAAGCAATACACAAGGTTTATCATACGCCTAAATTTTCTATAAAAATTATTTTTAATATTTTAGAATAATTATATTAAAATGTTATAAAATAAGATTTGAAAAGTGTTTTTAACGTATGCTTTTTTTAATTTTTCATTTAAAGTAAAAATGGGACAAACACTAAGCATTTGCCCCATTAAATGTTTTCACAACGGAATAATCCTTATTGTGATTTGCTTTCGTTGTGAAAAATAATAAAATAAAATTTATTTTCAAATATAATTAGGTTTATTATGAAAAGAGTATTGGGTTTAGATCTTGGAACAAATAGTATTGGTTGGGCTTTAGTAGAAATTGATCACACCATTAAAATTGTTAGAATTGTTGCACTAGGTTCTAGAATATTACCAATGGATGCTAGAGAAATTGGAGATTTTGAAAACACAGGAAAAATAAAAAGTTCTGCTGCTCAAAGAACAGAGTTTAGAGGACCAAGAAGACTTAATGAGCGTTTCTTATTACGTAGAGATAGATTGCATTTAGTATTAAACTTATTAAATGCATTACCTGAACATTATGCTTTAATGATTGATTTTGAAAAAAATGATAAACGATGTGGACAATTTAAAGAAGATAAAGAACCTAAAATTGCTTATAAAGAGGCAAATAATAGCAAGTTTGAATTTTATTATGAAGATGCTTTCAATGAAATGATTGAAGACTTGCAAAAAGTAAATCCTAATATAAAAAATGAAAAGAAGAAAAGAGTCCCCAGAGATTGGACTTTATATTACTTAAGAAAAAAAGCTTTAACTAAAAAGATTTCATTGGAAGAATTAGCGTGGGTATTATTAAGTTATAATCAGAAAAGAGGATATGAAAAGTTAGAAGTTGAGGACAAAAATGAAAAAGAAAACGAAATAAAAGAATTTCTTGAATTAAAAGTTGAAAGTGTTCTTAAAAAAGAAGATAATAAAGGTATTTATTATGAAATTCAATTAAGTGGTTTAGATAAATTTACTTATAAAGAATATACTCAAATACAATTGACAAAAGAAGGTGATATAAAAGAACTTATTAAAACCACAGTTTTAGATACAGAAAGCAACATAGACCCTAAAAAAACTAAGTATACAATAACTGATATTTATACCTTAACAATTGAAGATACAATTCATAAAAAAACAGATAATAAGAAGACACCACACCAATACACTATTAAGTTTAACAATGGATGGGAAAATGTATTAAAAAAGAAAAAATATACATCACAATACGCAAATATTAAAGGACAATCTTTCGATTATATAGTTAGTACCGAATTTGATACCAATAAAACAGTTGAAGTAAAAAAAAGAACTTTTAGAGAACCTAATTATTCTGACAAATCAAATGACTGGACATTACTAAAAAAGAAAACAGAAAAAGAAGCTATTGAATTCAATATACAAAATGGTTACGTTGAAAATAAAACAAGTAGTGCCAAAAAATATATTTCTCCAAAAATTTATGAGGTTCTTAAAAATGATGCGAAGACTGGAAATAGAACTAAAATAATTGGGGGAATGTTTCAGGTAGTTGAAAGAGCATTTTATAGAGAAGAGTTAAATGACATTATTACAACTCAACGTAAATATCATCAAAGTTTAGAGGATAAAAAAATATTTGAAGATTGTGTAAAACTACTTTATCCTAATAATAAAAAACATGCAAACGCTTTATTAAAAAATAAAAAAGCTATTCAACATTTATTAGTTGAAGATATTTTACTTTATCAACGTGATTTGAAATCCAAGAAGTCTGAAATTTCTGATTGTAAATATGAAATTCGTCATTGGGAAGAAAATAAAGATGGGAATATTCCCCATTACCATAAAGTTGTTCCAATTTCTCATCCATTATTTCAGGAGTTTAGGATTTGGGATAAAATTCATAACTTAAAACTTATTCAAATTGAAAAAAATAGTGAAAAAGGAAAAGAAACTAATGTAGATGTTACTCAAGAGTATTTTAAAAATGAAGAAGATTATAAAGCACTTTTTGGAATGTTTAATAATCAAAAAAGTGTTAATCAAAAACAATTTTTAAAATTTTGTTCCCAAAGGTTCAGTATCAATGAAAATAATTTTTTATGGAATTATCCTGAAGAGGAAGAATTAAAAGGGAACGAAACAAGAGTTTCCTTTGCTTTTCGATTTAAACGTTGTGGCTTTATTGGATATAAAGACTTTTTGGTTCAAGAGAAAGAAATTTCTTTATGGCATTATCTGTATTCTGTTAACTATAAAGAAAGAAACAAAAATGATAGAGCAAGTATCAATAATTTTTTTAAGAAATTATTTCATGACTATAAAATTGATAAAGATATTTTAGATAAAATTATTAACGATTTTAGCAATTATCCACAATTTGATTCGAAATATGGGGCTTTTTCTGAAAAAGCATTAAAAAAATTATTGCCATTTATTCGTTTATCAGGTAACAGATTTAAAGGTAAGTTTGCTCTTTCTGAAGATATAAAAAGACATTTAATTGCTATTAAATATGATAGTGGTAACATTACAGAATATTTAAATTTGAATAAAGCTTCACATCAAAAACGAACAAAAGAAGAAAGAAAGGAAATAGAAGGTTTAAAACAGAATATTTATAAAGCACTTTGGCAAGATTCAATAAATAAGCGTTTAGATAAAATAAAAAATTATTTAAAGAAAATTGATTTTGAACAAGAAGTAATAAATTTTAATAACTTTGTTAAAACTGAAGTTAATGAACAAAAGGGAGAATTAGCTTTTCCAAAAGGATTATTTAACGCATTCAGTTCTTTTAAGGATAGAGATGATGAAGAATTTACTGGACTAAATTTAACACAAGCTTCATACTTAGTTTATGGACGACATTCTGAATTATCAAAAGCTAAATTTTGGAAATCACCTAATGAAATAAGAGAAGAAATTAATAAAGAGCTAAAACAACACTCGTTAAATAATCCTGTTGCAGAAAGAGTATTACGAGAAATGATGCAAGTTGTAGCTGATATTTGGGAATATTACGGAAAGGGTCAGGAAAAATTCTTTTCCAAAATACATTTAGAGGTTGGACGTAACCTAAAAAACTCAGCAAAAGAGAAAGAGAACTATTATAAGAATCAACAAGGAAACAAAGTTCAAAATGAACGCTTAAGGTCTCTACTTGCGGAACATTTAGCAAATAGTATATATAATGCCATTCCCAATAATTCTGACCATTTTGAACGCTTAAAAATTGTAGAAAATTCAATACAAAGTCAAATTTATCGAAAAGATTATTATAACGGAAAACCTTTCAAAAAAAATGATATAGATACCATACTAAAAGAAACAAAAATAACTAAAAAACAATTTGAAAAATATAAATTATGGGTAGAACAAAGCTATCAATCACCATATACAGGAAAGTTTATTAAGCTCTCTGAACTGTTTAATGGAAATAAATATAATATTGACCATATTTTCCCACGTGCTTCTGTAACAAATAATTCAATTAATAATAAAGTTGTCTGTGAAAGAATAATAAATAAGCTAAAAGGAGACTTAACGGGTAGGGAGTTTATTTTAAAATATGGAGGACAAGAAAACTTAACTACTGAAGATGGAACAATAGTAGAACATAAAATTATTGATGATGATTCTTATGTAAATTTAGTAAAGAGAAATTTTTCTAAGAATAAACAATTTGTTTTATTAGCAAAAGAAATTCCTTCTGGTTTTACAAATAGCCAATTAAATAATGCTCGTCATATTGCTCGTAAAGCTATGGAATTGTTAAGCCATATTGTAAGAGAGCCGGGTGAAGTAGAATTTCGTTCTAAAAATGTATTGCCTGTAACAGGAAGTATAACTGCTGAACTAAAACGAGTCTGGGGATTAAATGAAGTTTGGGTTGAGTTAATGAGCCCTAGATTTAAAAGATTAAACAAGTTAACAAAATCTCATTTATTTGGAAATAAACAAAAATCAAAATCAGGACATGAATACTTTGATTGTAATTTGGATAGAAGCATTAGGGAAAATAATCCAAGTTATAATATTAAAAGATTAGACCATCGACACCATGCTTTAGACGCTCTAATTATAGCACTCTGTACTGAAGAGCATGTAAAATATATCAATAATATTAACTCAGGTATAAATCCAAACAAGAAAAATTCAAAAAGAAAAATAAAACAAATTAAAAAACAACGGGAAAAACTAAGACAAACTATAAAATATTCTGTATCCAAAGAAGAAAGGTCCAATGAAAAAAACTGGATTTATTTACCACCAGGCAGTTATCATAATTCAGAAATAAAAGGTTATGGAAAAGAATCCGTAGTAGAAACTAATTTTGAGTATAAAGGCAAAAAAGATCTTTATAAAAAAATAGTTTTAAAAGCTTTAAAGGAAACAGTTACTACCTTTAAAAGAGAAAAAGCTCCAATTAGAAAAACTCCAAATAGTTATTATTCTTTTTATGACGAATATGGCAAGTTGAGAATTGATAAACATGGAAATCCAATTAAAACTAAGACTAAACAGATTGACAAAAACTCGAAAAAATATAAATCAACCAATAAAAGAAACATTGCTATTCGTAAAGAAATGCACGATGAACAGCCTTACGGACAAATTAAATTGGATTTTGAAATTCTTGAAATATCTAAAAATTTAAAGAAACGACATTTAATTTTTGATGAAGAAATTAGAACAAGAATTGAAGATATTATAGTAAACTCAGATAATAATTTAGTAGAAGCTCAAAAAGAACTTTCTAAAAATCCAATTACTGATAATTATGGAAATGAAATAACTCATATAGCTTATGAATTAAATAAAAAGAAGTTCTATTATAAAATTCGAAAAGCTTTATCTAGTATTTCAAATGAAAAGCACATCAGAAAAATTGCAGATAAGAACTTACAAGAAGAACTAAAAAATCATGTAAAAAAATATGATGGTGATTATGAGCAAGCTTTTAGTACTCTGGGCATCAAACAATTCAATGAAAATAGGAAAGTAGCAGTACAAAAAGTTACTTTTTTTGAGAGTAGCGAAAAAAGATACATATTAGGAAAAACACTTTTAAAGAAAAAAAATAAGAAATTTGTAGAAGGTAGAAATAATTATTTTGTTATAAATAGAATAGAAAATAAATATTATACTATTAGCTTAAAAGAAGTTATAGATTCTTACAACGAAGGAATAAACATCAATGAAGAAATAAAGAATGAAACAAAAGATAAATTTTATTTATCTCCAGGAGAATTAGTATACATTCCAAGTAATGAACAATTATCCAATATTAATGATTTGTCCATCGATATGCTTGATTACAACCGGATTTATAAATTTGTAAATTCAACAGGAACAACTGCTAATTTCATTCCTGCCAATATAGCAAATGTAATTTTTGATTATGATAAGAAGAAAAATAATGAAAAAAAAATGATGAAAATTATAGAAAATCTTAGTGGCAATTGCATGAAAATTCCTTCTGCAAAAAACGCCAAAAAATTAGTTTACTTAGAAAACGAAATTGGTATGGCATCTAGACAAAATAAGAATACAGTAGATATTATAGATTATAAGTCAATCAAAGAACGATGTTGGAAATTAAAAGTTAATCGTATTGGACAGATTTTAGATATAATAAAATAATACTAGACAAAAGTATAACTTCTAAAAAAGAGGAAAGGCATAAAAAGTATTATAAAAAATGTTGCGACTAAGTAATAAAATATTTCAAATCTAAAACTATAAAATTACAAAAGTTATGGAGACATTTTAGGTGAAACGTTCAGAATTTTTAAAAGCTATAGGTTTAGGAACCACAGGACTAATACTTCCTAAAAGTTTATTATCAAAATCATTAGTTAAAATATATGATAATTATGTAAGAGGAATGCCACATTATGATTATAAAAAAGTAAAAGGAAAAATTAGCGAAGGAGATAGTTTAACTCTTATACGAGAAAAAGAAAATATACACGATGCATTTGCTGTGCAGGTTTATTACAAAAAATTTAAGTTAGGTTATTTACCAGCTTATGAAAATGTTGTAATTGCAAATATGCTCGATTCCGGTGTGGAATTACAAACATTTGTAAGTACTTATAATTCAGAAAAAGGTGAATTCAGAAGTGTAGGAATTGAAATATTTGCAGAGCTTATCTTGCCTACTCCTAAACTTATTTCCGAATTACAAAATATTAGAGCTGATGAAGTTATAGATATCTATCGTAAAGGATATAAAATTTAGCTTATTAATTAAACAATTATAATTAAATTTTTTAATAAAAAATAGATAAAGGAAAAACAAAAAAGATTAAGAAAGCAGTAAATTAAATAGAAAAAATTATTACAAATCATTTATGATTATGTAAAGAATAACGATAATAAAAGAGAATAAATAATTGTTTTTCGTTTTTACTTTAAAACATAATCTTAATGAGGAGTTAATAATATGATAAAAAAGACTCTCTACTTCGGTAATCCTGCATACTTACGGAAAAAGAATAATCAGTTAGAAATTAAAACTCCTAAAAACAATAAAAAAGAATCTAAAAAAGACTTTAGTAAAATCACTCAGGTTCCCATAGAAGATATTGGAATAATAATTTTAGACCACGGACAAATAACGCTATCGCAAGGCTTACTTTCCGCTCTTGTTGAAAACAATACTGCGGTAATTACTTGTAATAATAAACATCATCCAATCGGTTTATTCTTAAATTTAGATGCCAATCAATTGCAAAGTGAAAAATTCCAAGATCAGATTGAAGCATCTGTTCCGCTCAAGAAACAATTGTGGCAGCAAACTATTTCAACTAAAATTAAAAACCAAGCAAGTTTATTAAAAAAAAGAGAAATACCAATAACCAATATGATGCACTGGGCAAAAAAAGTCCGCAGTGGCGATCCGGATAATTACGAGGGAAGAGCAGCAGCATATTATTGGAAAAATCTTTTTCCTGAAATTTTAGAATTTACAAGAGATAGATACGGCGAAGCACCTAATCAACTATTGAACTATGGTTATGCAATTCTAAGAGCTGTTGTAGCAAGAAGTTTAGTTGCAAGCGGATTGTTACCAACATTAGGCATACATCACCATAATAAATACAATGCTTATTGTTTAGCCGATGATATTATGGAACCTTACCGACCTTTTGTTGATGAAATAGTTTGTACAATTGTAGAAAATGGAGAAGATTTTTACGAAATGTCTAAATCAATAAAAGAGCAGCTTTTAGAAATTCCAACTGTTGATATTGTAATTGAAGAAAAAAGAAGTCCTTTAATGGTTGGTATACAAAGAACAACTTCTTCTTTAGCAAAATGTTATGAAGGAATACAACGCAAAATACTTTATCCGGAAATATTATTATGAGATTTAGTGAGTATAGAATTATGTGGATTTTAGTCTTTTTTGATTTACCTACAGAAACAAAAAAAGAACGTAAAGCCTATACAAAATTTAGAAAAGAATTAATGAAAGACGGTTTTACAATGTTTCAGTTTTCAATTTACATAAGACATTGCTCAAGCAGAGAAAATAAAAATGTTCATGTAAAAAGAATAAAAAAATTAATCCCTTCTAAAGGAAGTGTAGGAATATTATCTATTACAGATAAACAATTTGGAATGATGGAAATTTTTGAGGGAAAGAAAAAATCCGAAGGATTTGTAGAACCACATCAATTAGAAATGTTCTGAATACGCCCAAACCTTAAAAGGTTTGGGCTGATATTCATATTTAAACAGCTTTACTTTAGTTGTGTAACAGCAAAACATTTTCATTTTTTTAATCCTAAAAATGCTCTAAGTTATTGTTTTTTAAGACAATAATCGTAGGTATGCTGTTTTAAATATTGTCAAATAACAAATTGAAAGCAAATCACAACCCCCGAAGCCATTTTGGCATAAGCGTTTAAGCTGTTTTAAATATTGTCAAATAACAAATTGAAAGCAAATCACAACCAGTAAGTAACCACTCTATATCACAACCTGCTGTTTTAAATATTGTCAAATAACAAATTGAAAGCAAATCACAACCAGCTTCAGTGTTCATGATGTGTATTTGTGCTGTTTTAAATATTGTCAAATAACAAATTGAAAGCAAATCACAACAACAAAAAATCAAACTCGGCACTTTTTCACGCTGTTTTAAATATTGTCAAATAACAAATTGAAAGCAAATCACAACTGTCATTATACCACTTCCTTAATTTTATTTGCTGTTTTAAATATTGTCAAATAACAAATTGAAAGCAAATCACAACCTACTTTCGTTGCATTCACGCTCGTCCTCACGCTGTTTTAAATATTGTCAAATAACAAATTGAAAGCAAATCACAACATATTTTACATACACAAAATTATTTTTTTTGCTGTTTTAAATATTGTCAAATAACAAATTGAAAGCAAATCACAACACACATCAAATAGAGTATTTTGGCTAATATGCTGTTTTAAATATTGTCAATAAATATTGTCAAATAACAAATTGAAAGCAAATCACAACTTCCATTTTTTTTATCCTTTTTATTTAATTGCTGTTTTAAATATTGTCAAATAACAAATTGAAAGCAAATCACAACGCTACGCTTACAATTTGTCGCTTGAAATTCGCTGTTTTAAATATTGTCAAATAACAAATTGAAAGCAAATCACAAC
>PDWI01000950.1_pt1 | contig 46863 bp, 44 predicted proteins | sample 1430891 | NCBI WGS metagenome assembly PDWI01 (sample SAMN01162508, study PRJNA174530) | Oral metagenome, whole genome shotgun sequencing project. | biome: Marine environment; feature: Marine mammal; material: Swab sample of the gingival sulcus; isolation source: swab sample of gingival sulcus...
GACATAGCTGTTGTCGGGGTCCTCGATCAGGTGCTCGAACACGCGTTCCCAGACGCCCGCCTCGGCCCAGCGGGTGAAGCGCTTGTGGACGGTCTTCCATTTGCCGTAGCGCTCCGGCAGGTCGTGCCAATGTGCGCCGGAGCGCAGGACCCATAAAACACCGTTTACAAACAACCGGTTATCCGCGCCGCTCCGCCCGGGGTCACCAGGCTTGCCCGGCAAAAGCGGTTCGATCTTGCGCCATTGCGGCGTGGTGAGTTCATATCGTTTGGCCATGTGACTGCCCCCAGAGTGCTCAATATGGGGCTCTATGAATCACACAAACACACCCTTTGGGAATCCTGAATGTCGATTGGTCCTAAACTCCAAAAGAGCGGCCCTGAAAACGCCGCTCTTTCTTCTTAGTCCAAATACTCCGGGGAGTGTGAGGGGCTGGCCCCTCACTCCCGCGCGCGCAAAACCCGCGCCGGTCGTGCCGCCAACGGTCCCCAGGCAAAGGCCACCCCCGCTAAAAGCGTAACCACGACCCCGCCCAGAACAATCGCCAAAGCCGAACCAAGATCAAACTGGAACGCCGTTTCCATCAAGAACCGCGATACGGCCCAGCCCGCCAATCCACCGGCAAAAACCGCGACAACTCCCGCCGCCGCGCCCAAAATGACCGACCGCAAGGCGAAATTCAAAAGCACCCGCCCGCGCGATGCCCCCAGCGTTTTCAGGATCGCCGCCTCATAGCTGCGCGCCCGTTCCCCCGCCGCCGCCGCACCGATCAACACCACCGCGCCCGACACCAAAGTGATCAGCGCGCCGTAGGTTATCGCCGCCGCAACCTGTCCCATCACCTGTGTGACCTGCCCGATCACATCGCCCACAGCAACCACCGTAATGTTGCGATGCGCCCGACTCAGGTCGCGCATCAACGCCGGTTCCGCCGCTTCTTCGGCGTAAATCGTCGCGATCCAGCTATGCGGCGCCCCGGCCAGCGCCGACGGGTTCATCGCGATGGTGAAGCCCATCCCGGCAGTAGAAAAATCAACATCGCGGAATGATGCCACCCGCGCCTCAATCTCGCGCCCAAGGATGTTCACCACCATCATATCGCCAATCTGAAGCCCGATCTCCTCCGCCTCGCGCGCCGAGAACGAGATCAGCGGCGGACCACTATAATTCTCAGGCCACCACTCCCCCGCCGTCAGCGCCGTACGCTCCGGCAGGTTTTCGGCATAGGTCACGCCGCGATCCCCGCGCACAACCCAATGCCCGCGCGCAAATTCGCGCGCATCCTGTCCGTTGATCCGCACAATCACCCCGCGCAGCATCGGCGCCGCATCCATGCGCGACACCCCGGCATCGCCCTCAACCCGCGCCCGAACCGCGTCGATCTGATCCGGCTGAATATCCAACACGAAAAAGCTTGGCGCCACGTCGGGCAATTCGCGCACAATCGCGCCGCGCAAATTATTGTCAATCTGACCAACCGCCGCCAAAACCGACAGGCCCAGCCCCAACGACAGCACCACCGAAACCGCATCCCGGTTCGGCCCGCCGACCGCACCCAACGCCATGCGCAAGGTGGGCCAGCCGCGCAGCCACCGCCCCCCCGCCAGCCACCGCGCCAAAACCCGCACCCCGCGCGCCGCCAGAAGCAACAGAACAAACGCGCCAAACAGCCCCGCCGCCGACCAAAGCGTCAGCGCCGCCATGCCGGAAAACACCGTCGCCACGCCGATCAGCAAGGCCAACAGGATACCCGAAAGGATCCAGACCCGCAGGCGTGGCCACGCGCGCTCCCCCATCACCGCATCGCGAAACAGCGCCGCCGCGCGAATTTCTTCCGTCTGCGCCAAGGGCCAATAGGTGAAAATCGCCGCCACCAACAAGCCATACGCGCCCGCCTCGAGTAACGGGCGCAAGGTCACGCCCAATTCAACCGGCACCGGCAGCGCCGCCGTGATCACCGGCCCCAAAACCAAGGGCAACAACGCCCCCAACGCTAGGCCAAGCGCAATGCCGAACAAGGCCAAAATGCCGATCTGAAACCCGTAGACCATCAGAATGATGCGGTTATCCGCGCCAAGCGATTTCAGCGTCGCCACGGTCTCGGTTTTCTCGTCCAGATAAGCGCGCACCGCCGCCGAAATCCCTACCCCGCCGACCGCCAGCCCAGCCAGCCCGACCAGCACCAAAAAAGCTCCCAGCCGCTCAACGGCGCGGCGAATGCCCGGCGCCCCGTTGCGCGCATCCCGCCACCGCGGCGCACTCTCCTCCAGCGCCCCGGTAATGGTTTCTTTCGCCTGCGCCAGATCGGTGCCCTCCGGCAGATCGAGCCGGTATTCCGCATCAAAGAGCGTGCCCTCCTGAATAAGCCCCGACGCTGCGAGATCAGCGTTGCGCACGATGGAACGCGGTCCGAGGCCAAAACCCGCATTCGCCGCGTCCGGTTCCTGCAACAGCTCGGCGGTAAAGACGAATTTCTGATCCCCGAGCAGAAAAATATCGCCAATCTGCAATTCCAGCCGCGCCGCCAACAGCGGATCCAACACCGCGCCAGGAAGCTCTGCGCTGCCGTTCAAAGCCTGCGCCAGCCGCATCTCCGGCTCCAGCACCGGCGCGCCCAAAAGCGGCCAGTTTTCATCAACCGCCTTGACCTGCGTGAGCGCCCGGTCGCCTTCATCCAGCCGCACCGCCATGGACCGAAAGTCGATCACCTCTGCGATGCGCTCGGCGTTGGCTTGCAAGACCGCCCATTCCTCCGGGCTGGCACGACGGTAGGTCAGCTCGACCATCGCGTCGCCGCCCAGCAAAGTCGCCCCCTCGCGCTCCAATCCTTTCTCAATGGCCCCGCGCACCGTACCCACCGCCGCAATCGCCGCCACGCCGAGCGCCAGACAGGCCAGAAACACCCGAAACCCGCGCAGCCCGCCGCGCAATTCCCGCCGCGCAATGCGCCATGCGACCGGCGCGCTCATTGCACCAGCTTCCCGTCATCAATACGCAACACCCGGTCGCAACGATCCGCCAATTCCCGCGCATGTGTCACCAGAACCAGCGTTGACCCATGACGGTCGCGCAGGCCGAACAGCAAATCCATGATCGCCTCGCCCGTCGTGCCATCCAGATTGCCCGTCGGCTCGTCCGCCAACAAAATCTCCGGCCGCATCACCGCTGCGCGCGCCAGCGCGACCCGCTGCTGCTCCCCGCCCGACAACTGCGCCGGATAATGCCCCTCGCGCGCCGAAAGCCCCATCGCGGCCAGCTCCTCGGATGCGCGCGAAAACGCATCCCCCTTCCCGGCCAACTCCAACGGGGTTGCGACGTTTTCCAAAGCTGTCATTGTGGGAATCAGGTGGAAAGACTGAAACACCACCCCCATATGATCCCTGCGAAACCGCGCCAGCTGATCCTCCGCCATCGCGCCAAGATCTTGCCCAAGCGCGCAAACTTTGCCCCCGGTGGCGCGTTCCAGACCGCCCATCAGCATAAGGAGAGAAGACTTGCCCGACCCGGACGGCCCCGTCAGCCCCAACGTTTCCCCGCGCGCAACCTCAAGCGAAATGCCGTGCAAAATATCCACCGGCCCGGCATTGCCCATCAGTTTCAGCCGGACATCGGTCAGGGAAAGAACGGAATCGGTCATGCAAAAAGCCTTTCATGCGCTGATCTCAAAGGCATATGGGCGCGTCGCCGCCATATCCCGGATGCTGCTACTATTTCCCGTAATCGCCGCGCCCGCAATGGCGGAAAACATGACCCTGCTGGCCTTCGGAGATAGTCTGACGCAGGGCTACGGGCTTGAGGTCGAGGAAGGATTCGTGCCGCAACTCGAAGCGTGGCTCAGGGAGCGGGGCGCGGAGGTCACGGTGATCAATGGCGGTGTTTCGGGCGACACGACGGCGGGCGGTGCGGCGCGGATCGCGTGGTCGCTGACCGACGATGTGGACGCGGTGATGGTGACGCTTGGCGGCAACGATCTGCTGCGCGGCCTCTCGCCGGATCAGACCCGCGCCAACCTCGCCCGCATCATCGCGGCGGTGCAGGCGCGTGACCTGCCGGTACTGCTGGTGGGCATGAAAGCCACCGGCAATTTCGGCGCCGCTTACAAGGCAAAATTCGACGCAATTTACCCCGAACTGGCCGCTGAAACCGGCGCTGCCTTTTTCCCGCACTTCCTGCAAGGGCTGGTCGATCTGGGCGATCAACAGCTAGTTTTGCGCGATTACATGCAGCCCGACGCGACCCATCCCAACGCCGCCGGGGTCACCCGGATCGTTAATCACATCGGGCCAGCGGTGTTAAAGTTCCTCGACCAAACGGAAAGCAACTAAGCCCCACCGCGAGTTGCACCCGTCGGTCTGCCGAGCGCAGAAATCTGAGCGGATTATTCCGGCGGCGCTTTATCGTATTTGCCGGACAAAATGCGATTCGCATCCCCGTCCGGGTCGTCATATTGGCTCGATTTCAGCGTCCAGAAGAACGCGAGCAGCCCCAACCCGCCGAGAATCAGCGAAGCAGGGATGAGATAGACCAGCACATTCACGGGGTTTTGCCTTTCAGTCGCAGCGCGTTCAGGGACACTGTAATCGAAGAAAGCGACATCGCCAAGGCCGCCGCGAGGGGGGTGGCAAACCCGAAGAGCGCGATGGGCACGGCGATGAGGTTATAGACCGTCGCGATGCCGAAATTCTCTTTGATTCGCTTGGTCGCGTCGCGCGAAAGCTGCAACGCCGGGCCAACGGGAGCCAGCGAATTGCCCAGCAACACAATGTCGGACACCACGCGGGTCGCCTCAAGCGCGGAGGCGGGCGAGATTGAGACATGGGCCTGCGCCAGCGCCGCCGTGTCGTTCAACCCGTCGCCCACCATCAACACATGACGCCCCTCAGCGGCGAGGTTTTCGATCACCTGCACCTTATCCTCCGGCCGCATGTTGGCGCGGTATTCGTCGATGCCCAGCTCACCAGCAATCGCCGCCACCGCCGCCGGAACATCGCCGGAAATCAACATCACCGGCACGCCCGCCGCTTTCAGCTCTGCCACGACCGTATCCGCCCCGTCGCGCAGCGCATCGGTGAAACGAAAGGCGCGGGCGGGGGCGTCGCCAATACGCAGATAAGTCGCGGTCTGCTCCAACGCCTGCGCGCCGAGCCATTCCGCCCGACCAAGCCGCACCCGTTTGTCGTTCCAAAGCGCCTCGATCCCATGTCCAGGCACTTCGCGCACCTCGGACACCGCCGCGCCGCGGATTTGCGCCGCGTTCCCCGCCTGCGCAATCGCCAGCGCCAGCGGATGCGACGAGCCTTGCGCCAGCGCTTGCGCAACCTCCAGTTCCTCGCGCCCAAAATCCTCCGCATTGCACAGCTTCGGATTGCCCTGCGTCAGCGTGCCGGTCTTGTCGAACACGACATAATCAACCTCGGCCAGCCGCTCTGTTGCGGTGGCAGATTTTAAGAGCAAACCGTCGCGGAACATCCGCCCGGAAACCGCTGTCGTCACGGCAGGCACAGCAAGGCCCAGAGCGCAGGGGCAGGTGATGATCAGCACCGCCACGGCGATATTCATCGACAGGCGCACATCGCCGCCGGAGATCCAGAGCCAGACGAGGAAGGCCGCGAAGGCCAGCAAATGCACGGTCGGCGCATAAGCTTTCGCGGCCTTGTCTGCCAGTGACGTATAGCGATTGCGCGAGGTTTCCGCGACCGCGACAAGGTCCGCCATGCGGTGCAGCGCCGTGTCCTTGCCCGCCGCCGCGACGCGCAGGGTCAGCGGCCCGGTCAGGTTCACCTCGCCAGCGTTCAGCATCTCGCCCGGCCCGGCAAAAACCGGCAGGCTCTCGCCGGTCAAAAGAGAACGGTCAATCTCGCTCTCGCCCTCTTCAACCATGCCATCGACCGACACCCGCGCGCCGGGCACAACACGCACCAGATCGCCCACGGCAATGTCGGAAACCGAAACCACCTCTTCACTGCCATCCACCAAAACCCGCCGCGCGCGGGGCACTTCCAGCGCGGCCAACTCTTCGGCAGCGGACCGCGCCACGGCGCGAGTTCGGTGATCAAGATAGCGGCCCGCAAGCAGAAAGAAAGTCAGCGAGAGCGCCGCATCGAAATAGGCGTGATCGCCGGAATTGGCGGTTTCATAGACCGACATCGCCCCGGCAAGGATGATGGCCAGCGAAATCGGCACGTCCATATTGAGCCGCCCGGCGCGCAGGGCGCTCCAGGCGTGGACGTAAAAGGGTTTGGCAGCGAAAGCGATGATCGGCAGGGCGATGGCAGCGGAGATCCAATGGAACATATCCCGCGTTGCGTCCGCCGCGCCGGACCAGACCGACACCGATAGCAACATCACGTTCATCCAACCAAAAAAGGCGACACCCATGCGCATCATGATGTCGCGCGTCACCTTTTCCTGCGCCCCCGAACTCAGCGACGCGGCGTCCAACTCATACGCTTCCCAGCCAAGTCGGGTCAGATGCGCGGCCAAATCCTGCGCTTCCACGTCCGGGTCGGCCTCCACCATGGCGCGCTTCAGGGTCAGATTGACCCGCGCCGAACGCACGCCGGGCTGGCTTTCCAGGCCATTTTCCACCCCGAAAATACACGCCGCGCAATAGGCGGTCGGCAGGGAGAGAAGGATCTGTTTCGCGGGCTGCCCGTTGCCCGCATAGGATTTGGACGCCTGCGCCTCGGCAAGAGGCGCGGCATCGCAAGCAGGGCATGCAGAAACGTGGGCCATGATGTTATTGCGCCGCGGGCAAGGCGGCGTCCCCCTCGCCCTCAATGGTCATAATGCGACGCTGTTCGAATGCGACCCCGTTCAGTGAGGTGGCGTAAAGGCGGATTTCCCAGCGGCCGCCGGAAATCTCCTCAATCGGCGCCACATGCACCCCAAGCGCGGTGCGCTCAAACACCAGATCCTGATCCTGTGTCCGCACCGTCGTGCGGCCAATCATGCCGGAGAGATCAGACAAAGGCGCGACATTGCCATACGCATCGGTGATTTTCACCTCAAACCGATCCGAGAACAGTTGCGGCTCCACGCTCCAGCCCAACGCCTCCTGCGCCTCACGTTTCTCGTCAAATTCCTGCGAGGCGACATAAGAGTTTTTCACCTCAAGGCCGGAGAAGGTGCCGATTGCCTGCGTCGCCATGTAAATATTGACGCTGGCAATCACCCCGAAGAAGAGAATGAACACGCCCCAGACATGCCATCCCTTAATGGTAAAACCTTCTTCGCCTTGGTCCGACATTATCGTCCTCGTCCGTTAAACACCGTGTCGCGCGATGTGCGATCGCCGGTGACACTATCAGTGATCCAGATACGCACATCCGTCCGATCCGCGCGCGCTTCCGGCGATCCCGGAGCCGCGGTAACGTAAACACGCACCTTGGTCTCTTCATCCGCCTTGGCTTTTAGCACAAGACCGTCCACACCTTCCACCTCGATTGCAAAGGGAGACCCCTCGGGAAGCGAGAAAACAAAGTCGCGGTCATCGCCATGCTTGTTACGCAGACCTACCTCATAGGTGTTTCGAATCGCACCATCTGCAAGGGTGACGTAGGTCGGGTTACGCACTGGACGCAGCGTCATTTGCATATCGGGGCGCACAAACAGCGCCACGGTCAACCCAATGCCAACAGCCGACCAGAGCACGAAATACATAATCGTGCGGGGGCGGAAAATATGCTTGCGCACCGGGATTTTCTCGTTGCCCGCCCGCTCGTTCTGCTCATCTTTCAAAGCCATATAGTCGATCAGACCGCGCGGCTTGCCCACCTTGTCCATCATTTCATTACACGCATCAATGCACAGACCGCAGGTGATGCACTCAAGCTGATTACCATCCCGAATGTCGATCCCCATCGGGCAAACATTGGCGCAGGCATGACAGTCAATGCAATCACCCTTCGGCGTCTGATCATTTTTGCGCGCCTTGCCGCGCGGCTCGCCGCGCCATTCGCGATACCCGATCACGATCGTATCTTCGTCCATCATCGCGGCCTGAATGCGCGGCCAGGGGCAGCCATAAATACAGACCTGTTCGCGAGCAATGCCGCCGAAGAAAACGGTTGTCGCCGTCATGACCGCAATCACCGTATACGCAATCGGGTGTGCGTTCAGCGTGACCAGATTAACCAAAAGCGTCGGCGCGTCGGTGAAGTAAAACACCCAAGCCCCGCCGGTTGCGAGACCAATCGCCAGCCAAACGGTATATTTAAACAGGCGCAGCCGGATTTTCTTCGCGTCCCATTTCTGTCTCCAAAGGCGGATACGCGCGTTGCGATCCCCTTCAATCCAGCGCTCGGTCATGATGAAAAGATCGGTCCACACGGTTTGCGGACAGGCATAACCACACCACACGCGCCCGAGCGCGGAGGTGAACAGAAACAGCCCCAGACCAGCCATGATCAACAGACCCGCCACAAAATAAAACTCATGCGGCCAGATCTCGATCCAGCCAAAAAAGAACCGCCGGTTGGCAAGATCAACCAGCAGAAACTGATCCGGCAGATTTGGCCCGCGATCCCAGCGGGCCCATGGCAAAAGGTAATACACCCCAAGCCAAACGGTCATGATCCGCCACTTCAGGGTGCGGAAAGACCCTTTTACTTTTCTGGGGAAAACCGGTTCTCTGGCGGCGTAGAGTTCTTCGTGTTCTGGCTGTGCATCTGTAGGCATGGCGATTTCCGATCCGGTATACGACTTGTATATGGGTTTTTATATATGAGGAGTTAAGGAAGCGTTGACATGAATCAATGCCCCCTCGCACGCGCGGCCTTGTTTCATACGCATTTTCGAACCGCGACAAGACATTTTGAAGCGGCCCGATTTATCCCTTGTTTTCAAGGCATATTTCAAGTGGAACCGCCGTGTCGCTCAAGAATTTATCGGTGATTTTCTTCGTATTTTATCCAACTGCGACAAACTGCCACAAACCAGAAACCGTCAATGCGCCACCGAAATACGTCGGGCGCCATGGGAAAAAGAAAAACCAGCCCCGGCGCGGGACTGGTTTTGATTCTGCGGCACCGACCCCGGAGAAACGCGCGAACAGGATCAGGGGTCGGTGCCTTTACCGGGGAAGCCCCGGAACTCCGCGGGTGTTATTCGCCACCACCGAGCTGGTGAACATAGGTCGCAACGGCCTTGATGTCCGCTTCGTCGAAGTTCGGGTTCAGCGCCCATGCCGGCATCACGCCGAACGGACCGAAACGCACCGTATGCTCAATGGCTTCCGGCGTATCGCCATAAAGCCAGATCGCATCAGCGAGGTTCGGCGCGCCCTGATCGCGGTCGCCCTGCGCATTCTCGCCATGACAGGAGGAGCAATTATCGGCGAAGATCACCGCACCCTCCTTAGCCAGCGCCGGATCGGCGTCGGGCTTCGTCACCGGCGAGAGGCTCATGACATAGTGCACAACCTGCGTGATTTCCTCGTCTTCGAGGTAATCATCCCCGAAGGCAGGCATCTCGGAGAAACGCGTATCGTCATCCTCTTCCGCCCGGATCCCGTGGCGGATGGTGGTTTCGATCTCTTCAATCGAGCCGCCCCAGAGCCAGTCATTGTCGAGCAGGTTCGGGTAGCCTACCGCACCCGCTGCGCCAGAGCCGTGGCACTGAGAACAGAAGGTTGCAAAGGTTGCCCGACCGGACTGGATGGCGAAGCTGTGCAACTCGCCGCCAACTTCCAGTTCGCTGATATCCGCTGCTGCCAAGGCCGCACGCACTTCAGCACTCATGCCATCGACCCGCTCAATCTCCTTGGCCAGTTCTGCGCGCGTGGAGTATCCCAGAAGCCCCGGCGTTGCGCCCTTGATCATCGGCCAGGCCGGATAGGCAATGGAATATCCCACCGCCCAGATGATACAGGCGTAGAAAATCCAGAGCCACCAACGCGGCAACGGGTTGTTCAGTTCTTCGATGCCATCCCACGCATGTCCCGTGGTCTGCACCTCTTTCTTATTTGGTTTTGCGCTCATTCGCCGGTCCCTCCTTTAAGCTGAGTTTGGGGGTCTTCCCCCTCACCGGCAGGTTTATTTTCATGGCGAAATGGAATGTCGGCAGTGTCCTGATACACCTTGCGCGATCCCGGACGGAACACCCAGAGAATGCACCCCACGAAGAAAAGAAACATCGCGAGGAGCACCCAGCTGTCGGCAATTTCCCGAAAGATCGAATAGGTGTCCATATCTACCTTTTCCATATTACCGACTCTCCGCAGGACGGAAGGTCGAGAAATCGACGAGTGTGCCAAGCATCTGCAAATAGGCTACAAGTGCGTCCATTTCCGTTAGTTCCGGCTGACCGTCGAAGTTGCGGATCTGTGCGCCCGGATAGCGTTCTACAACGGCATCCGCATCGCTGTCCTCGTAAACATTCCCGTCTGGGTCTGCCTGCGAAAGGAAGTCCTGCTTGGCCATCGCCAGATCATCTTCGGTGTAAGGAACACCAACCCAGCTATTCACGCGCATGGTCTGCTCAATACGCTCGCCGTCGATGACATTATCCATCAGGAAGCCATATTTCGGCATGACCGATTCCGGCACAACGCTCTGCGGGTTGATCAGATGATCCACATGCCACTCGTCCGAGTAGCGGCCGCCGACGCGGGCGAGGTCTGGCCCCGTCCGCTTCGAGCCCCACTGGAACGGGTGGTCATACATCGACTCCGCTGCCAGTGAGTAGTGGCCATAGCGCTCCACCTCATCACGCATCGGGCGGATCATCTGCGAGTGGCAGACATAGCAGCCCTCGCGAATATAGATGTTCCGACCCTCAAGTTCGAGCGGCGAGTAGGGACGCACGCCCTCCACTTCCTCGATGGTGTTTTCGAGGTAGAAGAGCGGTGCGATTTCCACGATGCCGCCGATCGTCACCGTTAGCAGCGAGAAGATCAGCAGAAGGGTTGCGTTCTTCTCAAGGATTACGTGTTTGTCAATGATTGCCATTGTTCGCTCTCCTTATTCAGCCGGGGCAACTGCTGCCGGCGCCGCTACGGTTTTCTTCTCCGCAGAGGGTGCCCGAACAACGGTCATCCAGAGGTTATAGCACATGATCAGCGCGCCGGTGAGGTACATGACCCCGCCAAGACCGCGAACCACATACATCGGGAATTTCGCCGCAACCGTATCTGCGAAGGAGTTCACGAGGAAGCCCTGCGCATCAACTTCACGCCACATCAGGCCTTCCATGATGCCAGTGACCCACATCGATGCCGCATAAAGCACGATGCCGATGGTCGCCAGCCAGAAGTGCCAGGACACGAGGCGAAGGCTATAGACGCCCTTCTTGTTCCACAGCGCCGGGAACAGGAAGTAAAGCGCGCCGAAGGTGATCATGCCGTTCCAGCCAAGCGCGCCGGAATGAACGTGACCAATGGTCCAGTCGGTGTAGTGCGACAGGGAGTTCACCGCCTTGATCGACATCATCGGACCTTCGAAGGTCGACATGCCGTAGAAGCCGACAGACACAACCATCATGCGGATGATCGGGTCGGAGCGCAGCTTGTCCCAGGCGCCCGAAAGCGTCATTAGGCCGTTGATCATGCCACCCCAGGACGGCATCCACAGGATGATCGAGAACACCATGCCGAGGGTCGATGCCCAGTCCGGCAGCGCGGTGTAATGCAGGTGGTGCGGACCGGCCCAGATATACAGGAAGATCAGCGCCCAGAAGTGGATGATCGACAGCTTGTAGGAGAAGACCGGGCGTTCGGCCTGTTTTGGCACGAAGTAATACATCATGCCAAGGAAGCCTGCCGTCAGGAAGAAGCCCACCGCGTTGTGACCATACCACCATTGCGTCATTGCATCCTGCACCCCGGCAAAGACCTGAACGGACTTGGAGCCGAGCAGCGTCACCGGGATCGACAGGTTGTTGATCACGTGCAGCATGGCAATGGTGATGATAAAGGCGAGATAGAACCAGTTGGCCACATAAATATGCGGCTCCTTACGCTTCATCAGCGTACCCATGAACAGGACCAGATACCCAACCCAGACAATGGTCAGCCACCAGTCGGTGTACCATTCGGGCTCGGCGTATTCCTTACTCTGCGTCGCGCCGAGCAGATAGCCGGTCGCGGCCAGCAGGATCACGATCTGATACCCCCAGAACACGAACCAGGTGAGGCTGTCATTCCAGAGCCGCGCGCCCGTTGTGCGCTGAACCACATAAAACGAGGTGGTCAGAAGCCCGGTGCCGCCAAAAGCGAAAATCACTGCAGAAGTATGCAGCGGCCGCAGACGCCCGAAGTTCAGATACCCCTCGGCCCACTCAAAGTTGAGCGATGGGAAGGCCAGCTGAAACGCAATAAACGTCCCTACAAGGAAGCCCACAACGCCCCAGAAGGCGGTCAAAATCACACCGATGCGAATCGGTGCATCCATATAGCCGGTCTTCGGCTCAGTTACATTTCCCATCCGACGCAAAGTCGCGATAAACGCCACAGCGGCGCTTAACATCGCGATTAACGCAGCGACCATGAACGCAATGTCGACGGCGTTGCTGGCAACGAGTGCCGCACCAACCGCAACAACGCCGAACACCGTCAGTTTAACGTAGTCCCACATTTTCAGTCCCTTCAGTCTTTATCTTTGTCCCAACCGCACGCACCACGATTGGGCATGGAGACACAAATCGACATCTTCCTTCTCCCTCAAGCGAACCGTCAATACCTTGATCTGAATCAACTGCCCGCCCCGGAGAGGCGATATAGTCGCACTACTTAGCGCAGAAAGTCTCCATGATACATATCAAAGCGCGTAAAAAATTTTTTGCGCAAAATTTTATGGAGATTCTGTTGAATACCGCCCAAGGAGAATCAATCTCATGGCCATAAGAACCGTTGCAACCATTTATACAGACCCCGCGCTGGACACGGGCGCCCTCGCGGCTGCCGAAACCGTCGCCCGCCGGGAAGATGCGCATCTTGACGTGCTGTGTATCGGCCTCGATCGAACCCAGCCCGGCGTTTACTATGCTGGCGCCAATGCGACGATCATTCAGGACAATCTGGCGAAAGCGAACGAAGACACGGCGCGGCTGGAAAGCGAAATCCGTGACAGGCTGCGCACCGCCGATTTCAACTGGTCCGCCACCGGCATCTCCTCGCAGATGATCGCGCTGAATGGCCTGATTGCGCACCGCACCCGCTTTTCGGATTTGGTCGTCCTGCCAATGCCTTACGCCAAAGATCGCGGCCATGAGGCAGAAGCGATTGCGGAGGCGGCGCTGTTTAACGCGTCGGTTCCGGTATTGGTCCAGCCGGACGACATGGAGTTTCCCGAAGCGATAGATACGGTAATGATCGCCTGGAACGAAAGCGCCGAAGCCCTGCGCGCCGTCCGCGCCGCAATGCCCTTCTTGCAGCGGGCAAAACAGGTTAATATCACCATCGTTGACCCGCCGCAGCACGGACCGGACCGCTCCGATCCCGGCGGTGGCCTGAGCCAGATGTTATCACGCCACGACATCCGGGCGGAAGTCTCCGTGCTGTCCAAAACCCTGCCGCAAATCTCCGATGTTCTGCTGCGCCACGCCCGCGACATCGACGCGGATATGGTGGTGATGGGCGCATATTCGCATTCACGCTTCCGCGAGAGCCTGTTTGGCGGCGCCACGCGCTACATGCTGGAACGGGCCCACCTGCCCCTCTTCATGGCGCATTAAGGGAATCAGGCGACGGCGACCACTTCGCCGTCGTCCCCGGTTTCGCGGCCAAGTTCAGCAATGGAAGGCACCGCGACCTTGCGCTTGCCCTCCAGCACAATGACACCACTTTTTTTCAGCGCAGAAATCTGGCGGCTGACGGTTTCCAGCGTCAGACCGAGATAATCCGCCATCGCCTCGCGGGTCAGAGGCAATTCAAACTGCACCCCGTCATGCAATACCTGTTTACGCAGCGCGACATTGCGGCGGGCGATGATCATCAGCAGCGAAGCAATCTTCTCACGCGCCGTTTTACGCCCCAAAACCAGCATCCACTCGCGCGCCGAATCCAACTCATCCAGCGTCATCTGCAACATCTGCGCCGCCAGATTCACGTTGCGGTGCATTTCCGCTTCAAACGGCCGCTTGCGGAAACAACACACCGTCAGATCCGACACCGCCACCACGTCAAACGGCGACGAATCACGCCCCGGACGCCCGATGAAATCCGAAGGCAGCAACAGGCCCACCATCTGCGTGCGCCCGTCCTCCATCGTCTGGCTGAGCGAAGCCACACCCGTGACCACAGAACCAACAAATTCCATGTAATCCCCGGCCCAGACAACCGGCTGCCCGGCCTCGTAGTGCCTGTAATACTTGATGCTTTCCAGCTCGACCATTTCCGCCGGCTCACATTTGGAACAAACCGCCCGATGCTTCACAGGGCAGGTGCCACAATCCTCTTCGGACTGTTCCGTAATGATGGAAAGGCTGGCCAATTGGGTGATCCTGATCAATAGTGCGCGCGGTTTTCGCGTATAAGCCTAGTCGAATGCCCGATCATGCGCAACTCAAGGGGCAAAAACAGGAGACACCGAATGGACTTTACGCAGCGTGCCCGCGAGTTGATCGGGGAAGCCCATGTGCTGACCGGCACGGATACCGCCGGGTTTGCCTCTGATTTCACCGGAAAATATCAAGGCACCCCGCTTTGCGTGCTGCGCCCCGCTAATCGCGATGAGGTGGCCGCGCTGTTGCGGCTGGCGCAGGAAACCAGAACCCCGGTCGTGCCAGTGGGCGGCAATACCGGGCTGGTCGGCGGCACCTATACCGAAAGCGCCGCGCTCCTGTCGCTCGCCCGCCTGAACCGCATCCGCGACATTGCCCCCGGCGCGCGGGTGGCGACGGTTGAGGCGGGGGTGATCCTGTCGCGTCTGCATGACGCCGCCGCCGAGCATGACCTGATCTTCCCGCTGACCTTCGGCGCCAAGGACAGCGCCATGATCGGCGGGGTGCTGGCGACCAATGCCGGCGGCTCCAACGTGCTGCGATACGGCAATACCCGCGCGCTGGTTCTCGGACTGGAAGCCGTCACCGCCGAAGGCGAAGTGCTGGACCTGTTGCGTCCGTTGCACAAGGACAATTCCGGCTATGACCTGCGCGACCTGCTGATCGGCTCCGAGGGCACCCTCGCCATCATCACCGCCGCCAGCCTGCGCCTCTTCCCCCGCCCGCCCGCTTACGGCACCGCCATGCTGGCCACGCCGGACCTTCCCGCCGCGCTGCGCGTTCTCAACCGGCTGCAAGCGGCGACCAGCGGCGCGGTAGAAGCTTTTGAGTTCATGCCGCGCAGCTATATCGAAGCGCATCTGAACACAATCGACGGCGCGCGCGAACCTTTTGAGAAACCTCATGAAATCAATATATTGGCCGAGATCGGCGGACATACGGACGCGCTGGAAACCGCACTGGAGGCCGCTTTTGAAGCGGGCGATGTGACCGACGCTGTGATCGCGCAGTCGGAGGCGCAACGGATCGAAATGTGGACGCGCCGGGAAGCGGCAGCGGAGGTGGTATTTCATCAAAACCCCCTAGTCGCCGCCGACATCGCCCTACCCCTCGACCAGATCGACCGTTTCTTTGCCGATGTGCGCCCACAAATCGCCACCCTCGATCCCGCCGCCACCGACCTCTGCGTCGCCCATCTCGGCGATGGCAATCTGCATTATAATGTCTATTCCGAATGCGGCGCGGCGGAGGAAATGACGGCGATTGTCGAGGAAACCGCCGTGCGCCTCGGCGGCACGTTTTCCGCCGAACACGGCGTTGGCCTGAGCAAGCTGGACGCCATGACCCGACACAAAAACCCGGTTGCGCTGAAGATGATGTGGCGGGTGAAAGCGGCGTTTGACCCGAACAACATCCTCAATCCGGGGAAGGTTTTGCCAGACTAAAAAAACCGCTCACCCGCGCGCGCCAACAAATCCTGAGCCAGCGCGGCGCCGAGCGATTCCGCCTCCGAAACCGGCCCCGAAATCTCGCCGGACACGCTCCGCGTTCCGTCCGGCTTCAGGATTTCCCCGCGCAGATGCAACACCCCGGAAAACACTTCCGCCAGCCCGGCAATCGGAGTTTCGCACGACCCATCCAGCGCCGCCAGAAAGGCCCGTTCCGCCGCCAGCCGCTGCCCGGTTTCGGCGTCCTGTATCGCCGCCAGCATCACCGCAACCCGCGCATCCCCCACGCGCCGTTCGATACCAATCGCCCCCTGCGCCACCGCTGGCAACATCTCGTCAGACGCAATGGCGCGCGCCGGCACGTCAAGCGCAAGACGGTTAATCCCGGCCATCGCGAGAAAGGTCGCATCCGCCACGCCTTCGTGCAACTTGCGCATCCGGGTTTGCACATTGCCACGAAATTCGACCACCTTCAGATCCGGCCGCCGATGCAACACCTGCGCCCGGCGCCGCAGCGACGAGGTGCCAACCACCGCCCCTTCCGGCAACTCCGCCAAAGAGCGGTATTTAAGCGACACGAACGCATCCGTCGGGTCTTCGCGCGGCAAAAAACAATCGAGCCGCAACCCCTCGGGCTGCTCCGTCGGCATATCCTTCGACGAATGCACCGCAATGTCGATCTCGCCGGACAAAAGCTGTTCCTCGATCTCCTTGGTAAACAACCCCTTGTTGCCGATCTCCTTCAATGGCCGATCCGCATCAATCAACGCGCGGTCGTCGCCGGTGGTCTTGATCACCACAATCTCAAAGGCGCTTTCGGGCAGCACAAAACACTCAGACAGGCGCCGGCGGGTCTCATAAGCCTGCGCCAGCGCCAGCGGCGAACCGCGCGTGCCGATACGCAGCGGGTTTTCTTCGGTCGGGATCGTGTTTTCCATACAACCGATGTAACGCTGCATCGCGGCATTGGCAACGCCAACCCTGCGCCAACCCGTCCGCTTGACATCGCGCACCGGACTTGGGAACCACGGGGCCAGCGAAAGGAAAATCCATGACCAAAGCCATCCTGCGCGCCCTCGCGGGCGAAACCCTCCCGACCCCGCCGATCTGGATGATGCGTCAGGCCGGGCGCTACCTACCGGAATACCGCGCCACCCGCGCCGAAGCCGGCGATTTCCTCTCGCTGTGCTACAATTCCGACCTCGCCGCCGAAGTCACCCTGCAACCCATCCGGCGCTATGGTTTCGACGCCGCTATCCTCTTTGCCGATATCTTGCTCGTGCCGCAGGCGCTTGGCGCCGACCTCTGGTTCGTCACCGGCGAAGGCCCGCGCCTTTCGACCATCGAAACCCAGGCCGATTTCGAAGCCCTGAAACCGGCAAACGCCATCCACGAACACCTCGCTCCGGTCTACGAAACCGTGCGCATTCTGAGCCGCGAATTGCCGAAAGAAACCACGCTGATCGGCTTTGCAGGCGCGCCCTGGACCGTCGCGACCTACATGATCGCCGGGCGCGGCACCAAGGATCAGGGCCCGGCACACGCGTTGAAAGCCGAAAACCGCCCGCTGTTTGAGGCACTGCTCGACCGGCTGACCGAAGCCACGATTGATTACCTCTCGATGCAGGTCGAAGCGGGTGCGGAAGTGGTAAAGCTGTTTGACAGCTGGGCCGGATCGCTCTCCGGCGAGGATTTCGACCGCTATGCCCTCGCCCCCGCCCGCCGCATCATCGCGGCGCTGAAAGAACGGCACCCGGGCCTGCCGATCATCGCCTTCCCGCGCGGCGCGAAGGAAAAATACATCGGTTTTGCCAAGGCGACCGGCGCCGATTGCGTGGCGCTAGACCAATTCACCAACCCGCACTGGGCGGCGAAGCATGTGCAGGTCGATGGCTGTGTGCAGGGCAACCTTGCGCCGGAACACATGGTCACCGGCGGCGAGGCGCTGGATCGGGCGGTGCGCGAAGTCGTCACCGCCTTCCAAAACGGGCCGCACATCTTCAATCTGGGCCACGGGATCACCCCGGACGCCGACCCTGAAAACGTGCAGCGTATGATCGACGCGGTGCGCGGTTAGAGCAGAAATCGCTTTCGCTTTAAACCCACTTCGCTTCCGGCGGCATACTCATCAACACCGCCTCCGGGTCATGCCCGGTGGACAGGCCGAACTTGGTGCCCCGATCATAGAGCAGGTTATATTCCGCGTAGATCCCGCGATGCTCCAACTGCGCCTGCTTGTCTTCAGCGCTCCAGACCTCGCCCATATGCCGCCGCGTCACCGGCAGGAAAGCGGGCAGAAAGGCGCGTCCGGCGGCTTGCGTGAAGGCAAAATCGGCCTCCCAATCGCCGGTATTGAGATCGTCAAAGAAAATCCCACCGACGCCGCGGGCGCGTTTGCGGTGCGGGATATAGAAATATTCGTCGGCCCAATCGCGGAAACGCTCATAATAGGCCGGATCATGCGCATCGCAGGCCGCCTTCAAGTCGGCATGAAAATCCGCCGTGTCCTCATCGCGCGGCAGGCAGGGGTTCAGGTCCGCACCGCCGCCAAACCAATACCGCTCCGGGGTCCAGAACATGCGGGTATTCATATGAACCGCCGGGGTGCGCGGGTTCTGCATATGCGCCACGAGGCTGATCCCGGAGGCCCAGAACCGCCGATCATCCCCCAAGCCAATCTTGTCGGCCATCGCCTCCGCCGCCTGCGGGGACAACTCGCCAAACACGGTGGAGATATTGACCCCGACCTTCTCAAACACCCGACCACCGCGCATGACGCTCATCAGCCCGCCGCCGCCATTTTCGCGCTTGGTCTCGCGCAGCTCAAACCTGCCCGGCTCCCGATCCGCCAGCGCCGGCACCACGTCCTCACGCTCCAGCGCCTCAAACGCCTCCACGATCTGATTGCGCAACTCGGTGAACCACGCGGAAGCTCTGTTCTTTTCGGCTTGCATATCCGGCATCTTGCCCTCCTTGTTAGCTCCCTCCCGCCTAACGCACCAGACGCCCTATGACGATGCGCAGATTGCCGCGCCTATCCCGCGCAACACCTTTCAGCACATTGTCAGATTTTTGCTAACATACCGTTAACACGCACTTTTCAAGGGATTATTATTCCATTAAATTTGCAACAAAGGAGAATCACATGCGCCACTTTGCCGCCCTTTCCCTCGCCCTCCCCGCCCTGCTCGCCGCCTGCGAACTGACCCCAAGGCAGGAATGCGAATGGCCGCACCAACGCGAACTCCGGGTGGTGCGTGAAGAAATCAAACAAGTCGAAACCAATCTCGACCGGGGGTTCCGGCTGGTCCCGACACAATCCACCACCGGCCTGCATTATTGCATTGACCACTGGGGCGACCCCGAATTGTGCGATGCGGAAGACGGGCGCCCGATGTTTGACCGCCGTCCGATCAGCCGCGCGGCGGAAGAAGCCAAGTTTCAGGCGTTGATTGCCGAACGCGCGCGGCTCATGCAAGCGCTGAACCAATGCGCCGCGCAATTCCCGGAATGATTAATGCGCGGGCGCACCAACCGCATCAACCAGCGTGCGCCCGCCATCGACCTCGATCACCTGCCCGGTCATGAAGCCAGAACTATCCGAACAGAGGAACCGCGCGGTTTCCGCCAATTCCTCCGCCGGGGCGATGCGACCAAGCGGGGTGCCGTCGATGATCTGTTCGCGAATGCTGGCATCCTCGCGCAACGCGTCGCGAAGGCTGGCGCTCATCACCGAACCAAAGGAAATGGCGTTGACCCGGATGCGGTGCGGCGCCAGCGCCAGTGCCAGCGAACGGGTCATCTGTTCCGACGCGGCGGCCGCGATGGAAAAGGCCATCAGCCCCGGTTGCGAGCGCGAGGCCGCGATCGAGGACAGGTTGAGAATCACCCCCAGCGGCACCTCGCTTTCCTCGTCCAACTCGCTACCCTGCGCGATCATCCGCTTGGCGACATGCTGCGAGACCCGCAGCGCCGTCAGCATGTTCTGATCCATCAGCTCCGGCACCGACTTGTCGGCCACGTCCAGCGGATCGGAAACGCACATCTTCCGCGACGCATTCACCAAAATATCGACCCGATCAAAAGCGTCGAGCGTGGTGGACAGCAAGTTAGTGATGGTCAGCTTCTTACGCAAATCACCCGCGAAAATCCGGGTTTGCCGCTCCATCTCGCGCCCGTCTTTGTCCTCGGACACCGCGTTATCGCCAAACTCCGCAACAAGCCGCGCCTCGTCCATATCGACGCAAACCACATTGGCCCCGTGATCGGCAAAGTGACGCGCGATGGCAAGGCCAACCCCATTGGCCGCCCCGGTGACAATCGCGGTCTTGCCGCTAATCGAAAAAGACATCAGCCCCTCCGTTGTTTGCGCGCGCCCGTTGCGCGAAAAATCTTGAACGCTGGCGTGCCGGGCATCTCATCCACCCGGCCGAACCTGCGCTCCAGATCAGCTTCATATGGCAAGTGCCGGTTGGCAACCATCCAGAATTCACCACCCGGCTTCAACAGACGTGCCGCCGTTGCGATGAAAACACGCCCCAGCTCGGGAACCCCGGCGCGACCTGCATGAAACGGTGGGTTGGAAATAACGTAATCATATGGGTTGGCAGTGAAATTCACGGCGTCAGCCCAATGAAGCTGCGCCCGCGCATCCGGGACATTGTCCCGCGCGCAGGTCAGGGCCACATGATCCGCCTCAACCAGATCCACGGCGGAAACCCGCGCATTTTGCAGGGCATGGCGGGCGAGAAAGCCCCAGCCCGCGCCAAGATCCAGTACCCGACCGGACAGCTCGGGCAGCGCCTGCACCAAAGCGACCGACCCCGGATCCGGCGCATCGGCGGAGAACACGCCCGGCGCGGTGCGAAAGCCATCAAACGCCTGCCCCGCGCCGCGCCAATCCGCAAAATCCCCCGGCTCAAACCAGAAAATCCGCCCGTGCGCCTTGGACAAATCACCCAACAGCGGCACCCGTTTGCGAATATCGGCATGGATCGAGGCGACCCCGTCCTGTTTGTGCCCGTCCACGATCACCAGCCCGTCACACACCGCCGCCGCCCGCGCAATCAGGTCGCGCGCTTCCGCCTTGGCGCGCGGCAACACGACCAGCGCCGCCGCGTAGCGCCCGCTTTCTTCGCGTACCGTCGGCATCCCGGCCCGCTCAAAATGCTGCGCCACGGGGAAATGCCGGCAAATCACCTCCGCGCCCGAAAGCCCGGCCAGATCATAGCCCGCAAACGGCTCGAAAACCGCCAGCCGACCAACGGGCAACTCCAGCCCACGCCGCAGCGCCAATGCCAAGCGGGAACCGGCCAAACGCGCCTATTCCTTTTCCATCGTGCATTGCAGCGGATGCTGATTCTCGCGCGCCGAATCCATCACCTGCTGCACCTTGGTTTCCGCCACTTCGCGCGAAAACACCCCAACCACGGCCAATCCCTTCTTATGCACCGTCAGCATCACCTCGAAAGCCTGCGCGTGGTTCATGCCGAAAAACCGCTCCAACACCACGATGACAAATTCCATCGGCGTGAAGTCATCGTTCAAAAGCATGACCTTATACATCGGCGGCTTGCGGGTTTTCGGACGGGTCGCAAGCGCGACATCGCCTTCCCCGTCGAACGGATCGTCCGAACCGGACATGGTGATCAAACTGACCGACAAAGCGTCCCTCCGAAATTGCCGCCTGAACCTCGCTTATAGGCCCAAATCATACGGTGAAAAAGGCCATCCGGGCGCCAAAGGCGCGCAAAGCTGTAACCCTGACGCTACACTTTATCGAAAATTTTACGCATAAATTCGGACCGTCGCATATATTGTAGCCTTCGCGCACATCACCGCAACATATCCCCCCGCGCCCTAAATCTGTGAAAATATCCTTATAAATTAAATGTTTCCGCGCTGACCTTCATCTGCTAACCTGACGAAAATATGGGCGAAAAGACCCAATAACTGAGGCAGAATAGGTGATCCGGTGGCAAGGCGTCTGGAGCAGATGGTCCGTCTAGGGCTGTTTTTCACACTCATGGTATTTTTCGCGGTGCCGGTTTTCGCGGCGCCCTATGCGGCAATGGTGATGGATATGCGCACCGGCAAAGTGCTGCATTCGCGCAATGCCGATACGCAATTGCACCCCGCCTCGCTGACCAAGATGATGACGCTTTACGTCGTGTTCGAAGCAGTCGAAAACGGCGAAATCAGCCTCGACACCAAGGTGACAATTTCCGCCAAAGCCGCCAATGAACCGCCCTCGAAGCTGGGTCTGCGTCAGGGACAACGCATCGCGCTGCGCTACCTGATCCGTGGCGCGGCAGTGAAATCCGCCAACGATGCCGCGACCGCGCTGGCCGAAGCCATTTCCGGCTCGGAAGCCGCGTTCGCCCGGCGCATGAACCGCACCGCCAAGGCGATGGGCATGACGCGCACGCATTTCAAGAACGCACACGGGCTGACCGAAGCGGGGCATATGTCGACCGCCCGCGACATGACCAAGCTGGGCCGTCATATCTTCTTCGACTACCCTCAGTATTATAACCTGTTTTCGCGCCGCACCGCCGATGCGGGCGTCGCCAGGGTCGCCAATACCAACCGCCGCTTTCTCGCCAGCTACCGCGGCGCGGACGGGATCAAAACCGGCTACACCCGCGCGGCGGGCTATAACCTCGTAGCCTCCGCCGAGCGTGGTTCCAAGCGCATCATTACGACCGTATTCGGCGGCCGCTCAAGCGCTTCGCGCAACGCAAAAGTCGCGGAACTGATGGATATGGGCTTTGCCCGCGCGCCAACCCGCGTTGCCCTGCGCGCGCCGACCCGCCCGGCCTATCAGGGCAAAGGGAGCGGCACCCGGATCGCGCAAGCCCCCGCAGCGCCGAGCGGCAATGGCGGTTCCGGCCTGACCATCCGCCTTACCGGCGCACCAGCCAAATCGCCGCGTCCCGCAGCGCGCCCGACCGTCGCCGCGCCGGATGCAACACTTGTCGCGGCCATCACCGAAGGGGTCGATGCGCTGGTGACACAAGTCACGGCAGAAACCACCGCACCCGCACAGGCTCCCGCCCCGGTCAGCCGCCCCGAAACCAAACCGGCGGAAATCATCCTTGCTTCGGTCTCGACAGAAGAACCGGAAGAGGTGGTGCAGGAAATCGTCACCCGCATGTCCAGCTCCGGCGGGCGGCACTGGGGCATCAATGTTGGCGTGTTCAAATCGGAATTTGAAGCCAGCCGCATGTTGCTGAAAACCGCGCTGGCGGAACTGACGACACTGGGCGAAGCGCTGCGCAAGGTGAAGCGCCATTCGCGCGGCTTTGACGCCAATTTCGTCGGCCTGACGCAGGAAATGGCGGAACTGGCCTGCAAACGGTTGGCGGCGCGTAACACCGAATGCAAGGTTCTCCGGCCTTAAAAACCAGCCCCCTCACGCGCTTCCAGATCAAATGCCGCTGCCATCAACGCGCGGGTATATGCCGTCTTTGGCGCGGTGAAAATCTCCGCCGCTGGTCCCGCCTCGACCACATCCCCGGCCTTCATCACCAACACCTGATGCGCCAGCGCACGCACCACTTTCAGGTCATGCGAGATGAAAAGATACGCCAGCCCATGATCGCGCTGCAACCGACGTAACAGATCGACAATCTGCACCTGCACCGTCATGTCCAGCGCCGAAGTCGGCTCGTCCAGAACGAGCAATGCCGGGTGCAGGATCATGGCGCGGGCAATGGCGATGCGCTGGCGCTGGCCGCCGGAAAACTCATGCGGGTAGCGGTGCATCATCTCCGGGTCCAGACCGACCTCCTGCATGATCTCCGCCACCATCTCACGCCGCGATTTCCCCGCCTCGCTTCCATGCACCGACAGCCCCTCGGCAATGATTTCCTCCGCCGTCATGCGCGGCGACAGCGAGCCGAACGGATCCTGAAACACCACCTGCATATCGCGCCGCATCCCGCGCAACGCCTTCTCCGCCCGCCCCTGCACATCCTGCCCCATGAACACAATCGGCCCCTCGGAACGGATGAGGCGCAACATGGCCAGCGCCAGCGTCGTCTTGCCGGACCCGCTTTCCCCAACCACGCCAAGGGTCTCGCCCGCGCGGATGGAAAAACTCGCCCCGTTCACTGCCTTGATATGCCCAACCGTGCGGCGCAACAGCCCGCGCTCAATAGGGAACCAGACCCGAAGCCCCTCCGCGCGCACCACTTCTTTCGCCCCTTCCGGCACCGCGCCCGGCGCGCCAGACGGTTCGGCGGCGAGTAGCATCTGCGTGTAAGGATGCTGCGGCGCGCTGAAAATCGCCTCCGCCGGTCCCGCTTCGACAATCTCTCCGGCCTGCATGACACAGACCCGATCGGCAAATTTGCGCACGATGGCGAGGTCGTGGGTAATGAACAACAGGCTCATGGCACGGCTCTGTTTCAACTCCGCCAGAAGCTCCAAAATCTGCGCCTGAATGGTCACGTCGAGCGCGGTGGTCGGCTCGTCGGCAACAAGGAGTTTCGGCCCGTTGGCGAGCGCCATGGCGATCATCACCCGCTGCCGCTGGCCGCCGGAAAGCTGATGCGGATAGGAGGCAAGGCGGCTCTCCGGCTCCGGGATGCCGACCTGTTCGAGCAGGCCAATGAGATGCGCCCGCGCCGCGTAACCGGACAAGCCCTGATGCAACTCCACGCTCTCGCGAAGCTGCTTTTCGATTGTGTGCAGCGGGTTGAGCGAGGTCATCGGCTCCTGAAAAATAAAGCTGACATCGTTGCCGCGCACCTGCCGCAGCTTGCGTTCGCTGGCGCCGATCAGCTCCTCGCCCTCAAACTGCGCCGAGCCGGAAACCCTGGCGCTCAGGGGCAACAGGCCCAAGGCCGACAGCGCCGTAACCGACTTGCCCGACCCGCTTTCGCCCACCAGCGCCACAGTCTCCCCCGCGCCCACCTCAAAAGAAACGCCCCTCACCGCCGGGATGCGCTTGCCGTCCTGCCGAAAGGACACCGACAAATCCTGAACCCGCAGCAAACTCATTGGAACGTCTTCCTCGGATCAAACGCATCCCGCACGCCCTCGAAGATGAAAACCAGCAGGGAGAGCAGGATGGTAAAGGTGCCAAAGGCGGTAAAGCCCAGCCACGGCGCCTGCAGGTTCTGCTTCGCCTGTCGGGTCAATTCACCGAGGCTGGGCGCGTTGGCGGGCAAGCCGTAGCCCAGAAAATCCAGCGCGGCGAGCGAGCCGATGGTGCCGGTGATGATGAAGGGCAGCATGGTTAACGTGGCCACCATCGCGTTGGGCAGCATATGGCGGAACATGATCACGCGGTTGGACACGCCCAACGCCTTCGCCGCGCGCACATATTCAAAATTGCGCGCCCGCAAAAACTCCGCCCGCACCACGCCAACCAGCGCAGGCCAACCAAAAATCACCGTCACAAAGACCAGAAGCCAGAAACTACGCCCCAAAATCGCGGTCAGAATGATGATGATATAAAGCGAGGGGGTGGAGCCCCAGATTTCCAGAAACCGCTGGAACAACAGGTCGACCCGCCCGCCGAAATACCCCTGCACCGCCCCGGCCGCGATGCCGATGACGGAGGTGACGGCAGTCACGACGATGGTAAACAGGATCGACAGCCGGAAGCCGTAAATCACCCGCGCCAACACATCGCGCGCCGTGTCGTCCGTGCCCAAAAGATGCACCGCATCCGGCGGCGAGGGCGCGGGCTGACCGATATTATTGATCGTGTCGTAAGAGAACGGCAGCGGCGGCCAGAGGATCATCCCTGCCTCAATGGCCTGCCCGGCAACCTCCCCATCCGCCGCATCCGCCATCACCTCTTCCGGCGCCTCAAAACAGCTTTCCAACCCGCCCGACAGGATCAGACACTGCACCTCCGGGTCGCCATAAATCGCCTCGGTGCGAAAATCGCCACCAAACGCGGTCTCGGGGTAAAAGCGGAAAATCGGCATGTGATAGGCGCCCTGATAACGCACCAGAATGGGCTTATCGTTGGCGATAAATTCGGCAAAAAGCGAGATGCCGAACAGGGCAATGAACAGGATCAACGACCAAAAAGCGCGCCGGTTTTGGCGAAAATTGCGCCAACGCCGCTGGTTGAGCGGGGAGAGCTTCATGTCTGCCTCCGTTCAAAGTCGATGCGCGGGTCGATGAAAACATACATCAGGTCCGACAGGATACCGATCAGCAGGCCAACGAGGCCAAAGACGAACAGGGTGCCGAAAATGATCGGAAAATCACGCGCCACCGCCGCCTGAAAACCCAGCCGCCCAAGGCCATCGAGCGAGAAAATGGTCTCGATAATCAGCGAACCGCCGAAGAAAACGCCGATGAACAGAGCGGGGAAGCCTGCGATGACGATCAACATCGCGTTGCGAAACACATGGCCATACAGCACCCGCGATTCCGTCAGCCCCTTGGCCCGTGCCGTGACCACATATTGTTTGCGGATCTCGTCGAGGAAGGAGTTTTTCGTCAGCAGGGTCAGGGTGGCGAAGGACGAAATGGTCGAGGCAATCACCGGCAGCGCGATGTGCCAGAAATAATCCGCCACCTTGCCCAGCGCCGACAACTCGTCGAAATTATCCGAGGTTAGGCCGCGCAGCGGGAAGATTTGCCAATACGACCCGCCCGCGAACAGCACCAGAAGCAAAATGGCGAACAGGAAGCCGGGAATGGCATAGGCGAGGATGATCAGACCGGAGGTCCAGGTATCGAACCGGCTGCCATCATGCACCGCCTTGCGAATGCCCAGCGGGATCGACACGAAATAGGCAATCAGCGTCGACCAAAGCCCCAGCGTCACCGACACCGGCAACTTCTCCGCGATCAGTTCAAACACCCCGATGGAGCGGAAATAACTCTCGCCGAAATCCAGCCGCATATACCGGCCCATCATGATGAAAAACCGCTCGACCGCCGGAATATCCTCCAGCGTGCAAGCCGCGTTTTCCGGGCCCGGTTCGCCTTCAAATCCCGGCGCACATTCAATCCGCGCAAACCCCATCTCGACCCGCAACAGATCGAGATATTCCTTCGAATACCCGTCAATGCTCTCATAAGTATCCGGGTTGACGCCCTCCGAATTCTCCGCCTCCGATCCATCGCCGGAAATGCTCTCGAACACGTCGCCGCTACCCTCAAGCTGGGCCACGATCTGATCAATCGGCCCGCCGGGAACGAACTGGGTCAGCGCGAAGTTGATCACCATGATGCCGAACAGCGTCGGAAGAACCAACAGCAAGCGTCGGAGAATATAGGCGCCCATGGGTTAGTCAAGCGCCCCCGCCGCGCGCAGCGCCGCCGCTTTTTGAGCATCAAACCACCAGAAATCGAGATAGCCCAGATTATAGGGCGGCAATTCATCCGGGTAATCGAACTGATCGAAATAGGCGACCGTATGCACGTCCTTGAACCATTGCGGCACGGCCAGGCGCATGGCGCGCATCACCCGGTCCAGCGCCTGCACCGCAGGCACCATTTCTTCCTTGGTTTCCGCCCGGCGAATAGTCTCGATCAGCGCATCAACCGCCGGATCGGCCAGACCGATGGTGTTGAACACCGACACTTCCATCGCCTCGGACCCAAACCGCTGCGCCAACCCTGACCCCGGCTCATAACCAAGGCTCAGATGGTCGGTCACAATATCATAATCAAAGCCGCGACGCCGCTCCATGAACTGCGCCGTATCGACCCGGTTGAGCGAAGCATCGACGCCGATAGCGCGCAAATTATCGACAAACGGCTGCACCACGCGGTCAAAGGCCGGGGAGTATTCAAGAAACTCGACCTTCAGGGTCTCCCCCGCCGCATTGCGCCGCATCCCGTCATCGCCAACGATCCAGCCCGCCTCGTCCAGCAGCGCCGACGCGGCGCGCATCTGGCGCCGATCCAGTTGTCGCGTGCCCGATACTTCCGGCATCACCGCTTCGCTGTCCAGAACCCCCGGCGGCAGCAGGTCCGCAATCGGTTCCAGCACCGCCAATTCCTCAGGCGAAGGCATCCCCTCCGCTGCGTTGTAGCTATTGGTGGCGTAGCCGGTGATGCGTTCATACAGCCCATAAAACAGGGTCTCGTTGGAGAACTCGAAATTGAACATGCGGGCGATGGCTTCGCGCACGCGGATGTCCTGAAACTTCTCGCGCCGTGTGTTGAAAACAAAGGCCTGCCCGGACGCCATTGAGCCGTTGGGCAATTCCTTCGCCACCACATACCCCTCCTTCAGCGCCGGGAAATCATACCCCGTCGCCCAGTTTTTCGAGCTGTTTTCCAACCGGAAGGTAAACGCCCCCGCCTTGAAGGCCTCGAAAGCGGCAGTGGTATCGGCGAAATACTCAACGCGAATCACGTCGAAATTGTTGCGCCCGCGCCCGATGGGCAGGTCTGCCGCCCAATAATCCGGGTTGCGCCGATACAGAATGCGCTCGTTGATTTCATAGCTGTCGAGAACGTAAGCGCCGGTGCCCATGAACGGTTCCATCTGGCTCTCATCCAGCCGCAACCCCTTGGTTTCAAACTCGGCTTTGGAGAAAACCGGCGTGGCACCCGCCTGTGAAATCCGGTCGCGTCGGGCGCTGTCGGGTTGGAAATTGAACCGCACCCGCCGCTCTCCCAGCGCCTCGACAGAGGCAATGATCGGCGCGACCCCATCACGATAGGAAGGCAACCCCTGCTCCATGAACAATTCGTGGGTAAAAACCACATCCGCCGCCGTGACCGGCGTGCCGTCCGAAAACTTCGCTTCCGGGTGGATGTTGAAAATCACCCAGGAATGGTCCAGCGGATATTCCAGCGTTTCACAGAGCAGGCAATATTCCACACCGATCTCATCGGCCACGGAAGTCATCAATTGTTCAATACCGATATTGGCCAACATGGCAGCCGTGCCCTTACGGGCATAGGGGTTGAACGTGTCGAACGTGCCCTGCCCGGCAATGGCGATCTCACCGCCTTTGGGCGCATCCGGGTTGACGTAATCGAGATGCTGGTAATCTGCGGGCAGTTTCGGAGTGCCAAAGAAAGAGAAAGCATGGCCCGCCATGATCTCCGCATGGGCCGGAACCGCGCCTGCAAGCGCCACGCCCGCCGCCAACAGGCTTTGCCGCAGCTTTGAGCCACCCGGTTGTTTTGACATAAAGCGCATCGCAATTCCTCCCGCCTTCGGACCCTGCCGATATCGTTGCCCCCACGCTAGAGCGAAATCGCTTTAATCTGCAATACCACGCATCAAAATTCGCGTTCGAAATCAGCAGGGTGTTTATGGAGAAGCAGAAAATTTTGATTCATATTCCGCCCCTTCTTCTTAGCACAAATACTCACAACACGGCGGTTCGGCCGGGCACGGCACGATTTTGTTACGAGAAAAGAATCTGGCACAAAAACGAAAAAGGGCCGCGCCCGCGCGCAGCCCTGTTTGTTTCCGCGCCGTGATTCGCGTGTGAAGCGATCAGCCGCCAATCGTCGCCAGATAGGCAATAAGATTGGCGCGGTCTTCGATCTTGCCAAGGCCCTTGAAGGTCATCTTGTTGCCCGGCAGATAGCCCTTCGGGTCCGCCAGCCAGAGGTCCAGCTCTTCCGGGGTCCATTCAACCCCAAGCGCGGCCATCGCGTCGGAATAGCCAAAGCCTTCCACGGTTGCCGATGCGCGGTTCACAACGCCGTAGAGCGACGGGCCAGTGCCGTTCTTGCCCGGCTCCAGCGCGTGACAGGCTTTGCATTTCTTGAAAACCTTCTCACCTTTGCCGGTATCCGCGCTGGCATAAGCGTCGGGGAAGGTCACTTCGACAACTTCCTCTTCCGCCGCGCCGCCGGTATCTTCAAGGGCCACGATATAGCCGCGCACCGGCGCGTGATCCTCGGTGGCGCCGTGGGTGCTGCCGGAGGTGTCATAAAGTCTCGACGAAACGTTTTGTGCTACGACGAGGATGAGGATTGCGCCTACGAGGCTGGCGAGGGCCTTGGTAATAAATTTCATTGTGTCCAACTTGTCGCTGTTCATCTTTCCCTGGGCTAAGGCTGTTCTAGCCGCTTCCATCGCCCCTTTTCAAGCGCTATGCGTCCTTTACGGGGCGATAATGCCACAAAGAAATTAACAAACCGCCAACAACTTGGGAAAATCCATGACCAGAGCGATTGCATTTCAGGGGGAACCGGGCGCCTACAGCCATGAAGCCTGTCTCAGTGCGCGGCCCGATCTGACGCCGCTGCCCTGCGCGACCTTTGAGGATGTGATCGCCGCCGTGCGCGACGGACGGGCGGATCAGGCCATGCTGCCGATTGAAAACTCGACCTATGGGCGGGTGGCCGATATTCACCGCCTGTTGCCGGAAAGCGGGCTGCATATTCTGGACGAGGCGTTCGTGCGGGTGCGCATTGCGCTGATGGGCCTGCCCGGCGCGAAACTCGACGACATCCGCACCGTGCGCGCGCATCTGGTTTTGCTGCCGCAATCGGCGCAGTTCCTCAAGCTGCACGGCATTCGCGGCGAAGCGGCGGCGGACAGCGCGGGCGCGGCGGCGGATCTGGCGCAGCTTAAGACCCCCGGCGAGGGGGTGCTGGCCTCGGAACTGGCAGCAAACATTCACGGGCTGGATGTGCTGGCGCGCGACATTGAAGATCACGGCCACAACACCACCCGCTTCGTCATCATGGGCCGCGAAGCCGATCATACGCGGCGCGGCGACGATGGCATGATGACCACTTTCGTCTTTGAAGTGCGCAATATCCCGGCGGCGCTCTATAAAGCCATGGGCGGGTTTGCCACCAACGGGGTCAACATGACCAAGCTGGAAAGCTACATGATCGGCGGCGCCTTCACCGCGACGCGCTTTTACGCCGACATCGAGGGACACCCGGACGACGCGCCGGTACGCCGGGCGCTGGAAGAATTAAGCTACTTCACCAAACATCTGGACATTATCGGCGTCTATCCCGCCGATCCGCGCCGCCACGCGGCGACTTCGGGCATAGACCCCTAACCCCGGCAGCGCGCTTCCACCTGCTCCGCCAGCTTGGCAATCCGTTTGCGGTATTTGCGCAGCACGTTGGAGCGCGCGACCTTCATCGACTGCACCACCAGCTTGGCCGGGATCGAACGCGGGCGAATGTCGGTGGACATATTCAGCCGGGTGCGCGCCGGAGACATGGAAACCAGCTCCATTTCCAGTTCCAGATCGACCCCCATGCCCTTCGCCTGAAAAACCATCGCGTTGGGGCGGTCATAGGCGGTCATCTCGATCTCGCCCAACCGTTCTTTGCCGCGAAAATCAAAACTGGCGCGCCAGCCCATGCCCGCGCCGGGTTGGGTCAGCGAGTCGGTGCGCTGCACTTCCGCCCCGCGCCGCAAGGCCGCACGTTCAAAGCCGTCGAAATCCGAAAGCTGCCGGAACACCGCGTCAATCGGCGCTTCAATATCTTCGCGTGCAACCAGTTTCATCCCGTTCTCCGCAGCTGTCTCAATCGCGCAGACATTCGCTTTATTCCAGCCAATCCGCAAGCCACAAACGCGCCATTGCCCCAGCGATCGTGCCGGTCCGGGGTTTGCGAAAGCGCGGATGCTGCCCGGCAAACATGGCAAGAACCTCCTCGCGGCGCAGCCATTCCGCATGATCCAACTCTTTGGGATCGAGAACAATCTCTTCGCTTTCCGCCTGCGCCACGGCGCCGATCATCAGGCTGGACGGGTCCGGCCAGGGCTGGCTGGTGAGCAACCGCACCGCGCCGATCCGAATGCCCGCCTCCTCGAACACTTCCCGGCGCACCGCCGCCTCCAAAGTCTCCCCCGGCTCGACGAACCCCGCCAGCAAGCTGATCATCCCCTCTGGCCACCCCGGCGACCGCCCCATAAGCACAGAATTGCCCCGCAGCACCAGCATGATGACCACCGGATCGACTCGCGGGAAGTGCTGTCGGGCGCAGGACGGGCAGTCGCGCCGCCAGCCCGCGTCACCAATCACGGTTTTTTCGCCACATTGTGCGCAAAACTGGTGCAATCGGTGCCATTCGAACAGACTGCGCCCGGTGGCCATCGCTTCGCCCTCACCGGGGCCGACACAGCTGAAAACAGTGCGAAAATCGACGAAATGCGCGTCCAGCGCGACACCCGGCACCGCAACATCGTCCCAAGGCGTCAAATCCTCCGTTCCCTGTTCCGGCTCCCAATCGGACAGGTCACAGGCAAACAACGACACGCCGCGAAAGCGCCCGAGAAAGACCCGATTAACCGGCGGGGAAACAAGGGAAAAGACCGGATGGTCCAGCGGCAGCCGTTCCACCCGCCGCCCGCGTCCCTCACCGGAAACCAGAACCCGCCCGCGCCAGAACGCCAAGCCACGCGCGGTTTTGTCCGCCGCCAGAGCCTGCGCCTCACGTCGCAACCCCGCCGCGCGGTCCAGTTCGCCGCCCGCCATCCCGATCCAGTTTTGCATATCCCCTCCGGCACAAATCCCACCTCAGATGTATCGCGCCGCCCCCCGCACCGCAATCATCGCACCGTTTTGACCCACATTTACTGGACAATCACCCGCAAAAGGCTATTCATGGCAATACAACCTAAAGGCTAACGAATAAGCCGCAGGCTGCATGGAGGGGTGTCTTGGATCAACAAACCAAGACCAGGGAAACGACAGATACACGTCCGACGCGAGTGGATTTACGCATCCTCGCGACGGGTGATTTGCATATGCACCTACAGCCCCCGTATTACTTCGCGGAAGACACCGGAACGGGCGGGCTGGTGCGAACCGCTGCGCTGATCCGGCAGGCCCGTGATGAAGCGCAGAACGCCGTTTTGTTCGACAGTGGTGACTTCCTGCACGGCACCCCCGTCAGCGAAGAGCTGGTGCGCGCGCTGATGTCCGGCAACCGCCATGCGGGCAAGACGCACCCGATCGTGTCGGTCATGAACAAGCTCGGCTATGACGCCATTACGCTGGGCAATCACGAATTTGACCACGGCGCCGAGTTTCTGGGCCACGTCCTGCGCAACGCCGATTTCCCGATTGTCTGCACCAACCTGTCGCTCGACCTGACCGAAGGCGCGCGCGGCAGTGCCATTACTCCGGTGACGGTGCCCTATGCCCTGTTGCACCGCAAACTTGCCGATCAGGACGGCGCGACGCACGACTTCACCATCGGCCTGCTCGGCCTCCTGCCACCGGGCAGCATCACCGGCCTGCGCCGCTCACCATATGAGGCCGTGATCCGCGACATGGTGCCCACCACCAGACAGATGGTGCCCATGTTGCGCGCCCTGGGGGCCGACGCGGTGGTGGTGCTGGCGCATTCGGGCATTGGGCCGCAAGAGGACGCGCCCGGTCTGGAAAACGCCATCCTGCCTTTGGCCGCGATCCCCGGCATTGACGCCATCGTCGCCGGACATGATCACAAGGCCTTCCCGAACGATACCCCGCGCCCCAATGTCGATAATGCAACAGGCACCATTCACGGCACCCCGGTGGTCAATCCCGGTTTCTGGGGCTCGCATCTCGGGGTGATCGACCTTTGCTTCGAGCAGGAGGATGCGGGCTGGACCCGCGTCAAGGCAACCGCCGAAGCCCGCCCCGTGGCCGCGCGCAACCCGGATACCGGCAAGCTGCAAAACTTTGTCGAACCGGAGCCGGAAGTAGCGAAGATCGACGCCGCCATACGTGGAGAACTCAACGAACAGACGCGCGCCCCAATCGGGCAGACCGCGCATCGGTTGCACTCTTATTTCGCCAAAGTCGCCCCTTCCAGCGCGGTGCGCATCGTGCAAACCGCTGCCCGTCGGCACATGGCCCGTACCATCGCGAACACAACCCTCTCCTCCCTGCCCATGGTCGTTTCCAGTGCGCCGTTCAAATGCGGCGGACTGGCCGGGCCGACCTATTTTACCGACATTGCCGCTGGCCCCGTAACCTCACAGGATATCGGCGACATTTACCCCTTCCCCAACGAGTTGATCGCCCTGCGCCTTTTGGGCAGTGAACTCTCACATTGGCTGGAACGCGCCGCCTCCATTTTCAATCAGATCGAACCCGGCAAACCCGGACAGGCGTTGATCGACATCGCCACCCCCGCCTATTACTTCGAAAGCATCGACGCGGCGGAATACGAAATCGACCTGACCCAACCCGCGCGCTTCACCCCGCATGGTGAATTGCTCAACCCCAAGGCTTCCCGGATCAGAAACCTGACAATGAACGGCGCTCCGATCCGGCCAAGGGACGAAGTGTTGCTTGTCACCAGTTCCTTCCGGCTCATGGGCGGCGGTAATTACCCGGTTTTCCCCAGCAACCGTGTCGCGCTTGATCTCGGCACCAATATCCGCGACGTCTTAACCGCCGCGTTCCGCGATGAAAGCCCGTTCGGCGGTGATCTGGCAATGAACTGGCGGCTCGCCCCCGCCGGAGGGGCGAGCGTCCGTTTCACCTGTGGTCCCCGCGCGGCGGAGGTCATTGACGAGTTTCCCGATCTGCACATTACTCCCGGCGAGATTGGCGAAGACGGGTTCATGGAGTTTACGCTGAAACTGTAGCCCTTGCATCCCGCGCCCCGCCCGCCTATATCGGCCCCGAGAGGTTGGCGCGGGCAAGCGCCTCGCCAACCCGGTCAGGTCCGGAAGGAAGCAGCCGCAACGAGCCCCGCTTGGGTCGATGTCCAGCCTCTCACCTAAAGCGTTTGACGAAATACTTGAAACACAGAGTATCACTTAACGCGCCCAAAATCTTTGATTTCAGGCAGCGTTAAGGGATTCAATTTTTTCGCATAACGCTTAAAAGTAAAAGTGGTTTCTACTCTAACCCCGCACCACCTTGCCCGTCCCAGCCAGCACTTCTATAGTCGCGCCGAAACCTGACTGGACCTGCATGCACGACCTTCATTCCCTTGGCTGGAACCCCCATTTCGCCCGCGACGCGGCCAGATATGACGCAACCCTCACCCCTTGGCGCGTGTCCGAGGTGCATCGTGACCGGCTGGCGGCGCTGGGGGAAGCGGGGGAGGTCAGTTTGCAGGTGCCGGGCCGCGGGGCGGGGGATGTGGCGGTTGGCGACTGGGTGCTGGCGGATGCCGACCGGATCATGCGCGCCCGCCTTGAGCGGCAATCGGTGCTGCACCGGCGCGCGGCGGGAACCGATATCCGCGTACAACTCATTGCCGCCAATATCGACACCCTGTTCATCGTCACCTCAATGAACGCCGATTTCAACATCGCCCGCATCGAGCGTTACCTCGCACTGGCCCATGATGCGGGCTGCACCCCGGTGCTGGTGCTGACCAAGGCTGACCTTGCTGGAGAAACGGCCGAAAAATACCGGCGCGACGCCCAAAGCATCGACCCGGCGCTGACCGTGCTGGCCCTCGACGCCGCATCGCCAGAGGCCGTCACGCAGATCGAACAATGGGTGAAGCCGGGACAAACCGCCGCCCTTGTCGGCTCGTCCGGCGTGGGCAAAACCACCCTGACCAACCAGCTGACCGGCGCCGATGCCGCGACGGGTGCGGTGCGCGAGATCGACGCCAAGGGCCGCCATATCACCACCTCGCGCACCCTACGCCCCATGCGCCACGGCGGCTGGATCATCGACACGCCGGGAATGCGCGCACTGCGCCTCGAAGAGGCTTCTGAGGGCATCGACACCCTGTTCGCCGATATTATAGAGGCCCAAAGCCGTTGCCGCTTTTCCGATTGCCAACACGATACCGAACCGGGCTGCGCCGTGAAGGCCGGGCTGGAGAGCGGCGAATTGGACCCGGAACGCCTTGAGCGCTGGCGCAAACTCCTCGCCGAGGACAACCGCAACACCGAAACCGTCACGCGGGCACGAAAACGCAAAGGCCGCTAGACACATTGCCCACAGTGCCCAGAGGGCTGCGCCTGCCTGGGTAGGCGCTGGCGCAAATGTAGCAATTTGCAGACACTGCGAACAATGTCCCGGCCCTTTCCATAAATTGAACCGCTGTATGCGCCTGCCGGGGGGCAGGCAGGCGCAGCCCGGCGGTGCCGCCGGGCAAAGAGGGATAAATGATTATCAGGCTGTGCCCTAGACGCGCCCGCCCCGAAGCCCTAAATTCCCCCAGACGGATACGGGGAAACAGATGACCGACACGCCAACCGAAGCCTATCAGGTTCTCGCGCGCAAATACCGCCCGGAGACCTTTGCCGATCTGGTCGGTCAGGACGCCATGGTGCGCACCCTGAAAAACGCTTTCGCGGCGGACCGCATCGCGCAGGCCTTCATCATGACCGGCATCCGCGGCATCGGCAAAACCACCACGGCGCGCATCATCGCCAAGGGCATGAACTGCATCGGCCCCGATGGCACCGGCGGGCCGACGACCGAACCCTGCGGCGTCTGCGAGCATTGCACCGCCATTATGGAAGGCCGGCATGTCGACGTGATGGAAATGGATGCCGCCTCCCGCACCGGCGTCGGCGACATTCGCGAAATCATCGAAAGCGTGCATTACCGCGCCGCCTCCGCGCGCTACAAGATCTACATCATCGACGAAGTTCACATGCTCTCGACCAACGCCTTCAACGCGCTGCTCAAGACGCTGGAAGAACCGCCCGCGCATGTGAAATTCATCTTTGCCACCACCGAGATTCGCAAAGTTCCCGTGACGGTTCTGTCACGTTGTCAGCGCTTCGATCTGCGCCGCATCGAACCGGAAGACATGATCACGCTGTTGCGCAAACTGGCCAAAGCCGAAGGCGCCGAGATTGCCGACGATGCGCTGGCGCTGATCACCCGCGCGGCGGAAGGTTCGGCGCGCGATGCGACCTCGCTACTTGATCAGGCCATCAGCCACGGCGCGGGTGAAACCACCGCCGAACAGGTGCGCGCCATGCTCGGGCTGGCCGATCGCGGACGGGTGCTGGACCTGTTCGACATGATCATGCGCGGCGATGCCCCCGGCGCGCTCACCGAGTTAGGCGCGCAATATGCCGATGGGGCCGACCCGCTCGCCATCCTGCGCGATCTGGCGGAAGTGACGCATTGGGTCTCGGTGATCAAAATCACGCCGGAAGCGGTCGAAGACCCGACGGTTGGCCCAGACGAACGCGCACGCGGGCAGCGCATGGCAAGCGAATTACCGCTGCGCGTTCTGTCGCGAACCTGGCAGATGCTGCTGAAGGCCATCGAGGAGGTGGGCAACGCGCCCAACACAATGATGGCGGCGGAAATGGCGCTGATCCGGCTGACCCATGTTGCCGACCTGCCCTCGCCGGAAGAGCTGATCAAACAGCTCAAGGACACGCCGCCCCCGCCGCTCCCCCCCGCCGGTGGCCCCGCGCCGACGAGCGGCCCCGGCCCACAAGCGCGCGGACAAATGACGCCGACACCGCCCAGCGGCGGCGGCAATACGGCGCTCGCCGTCGCTACGGACAGCGCGCTGGCGCAATACCCGCGTTTCGACGATGTGGTCGCGCTCATCCGCCGCAACCGCGATGTGCAGCTTCTGGTCGAGGTGGAGAGCGGGGTGCGCCTCGCCTCTTACCAGCCCGGCCGCATCGAGTTTACCCCAACCGACACCGCCCCCGCCAACCTCGCCACCCGCCTCGCCGCTCGGTTGCAGGGCTGGACCGGGGTGCGCTGGGGCGTGACCGTAGTATCCGGCGCCGAGACCCCGACGATCCGCGAAACCCGCGACGCCGCCGAGGAGGCGCTGCGCGCACAAGCCATGGCGCATCCGCTGGTTGCCGCCGTGTTCGACGCCTTCCCCAGCGCCAAAATCGCTGAGATCAGGACACTGGCAGAAATTAACGCACAAGCCCAATCGGAGGCGCTCGAAGAGGTCGAGGAGCCGGAAAGCGATTGGGATCCGTTTGAAGATTAGGAGAGACAACATGCTGAAAGGTTTGGGCGGTCTTGGCGACATGGCCAAGATGATGAAAGCCGCGCAGGAGATGCAATCGAAAATGGCCGAGACGCAGGAGGCGCTCGACCAGATCACCGTGACCGGGGAAAGCGGCGCCGGGCTGGTCAAAGCCACCGCCACCGCCAAGGGCGAGCTGACCGGCCTCGATATTGACCCGACGATCTTTGACCCGAACGAAAAACAGGTGGTCGAAGACCTGATCCTCGCCGCGATCAAAGACGCGCAAAGCCGCGCCGCCGCGCGGATGGAGGAAGAAATGGCCAAGGTGACGGAAGGTCTGGGCCTGCCTGCTGGCATGAAAAACCCGTTCGGCTGAGATGGGCGACGCACCGCGCGAAATCGAGAACCTGATCGACCTGATGGCGAAGCTGCCGGGGCTGGGGCCGCGTTCCGCCCGGCGCGCGGTGCTGCACCTGATCCGCAAACGCAGCCTGCTGCTGATGCCGCTGGCCGATGCCATGGCCGAGGTCGCCGCCAGCGCGCGCGAATGCCTGACCTGCGGCAATGTCGCCACCTCGGAGATTTGCGAGATTTGCCAGAACCCGAAGCGGGCCACTGGCGAAATTTGCGTCATTGAAGACGTGTCCGATCTCTGGGCGATGGAGCGCGCGGGCGTGTTTCGCGGGCGCTATCACGTTCTGGGCGGCACGCTATCGGCGCTGGACGCGGTCGGACCGGAGGATCTCGGCATTCCCCGGCTCGCCGCGCGGGTTTCGGATGAGGGGATTCACGAAGTCATCCTCGCCCTCAACGCCACCATCGACGGCCAGACCACCGCCCATTACATCGCCGACGCGCTCGAAGGGCGCTGCAAGGTCACGACGCTGGCGCAGGGGGTGCCGATTGGCGGGGAACTTGATTATCTCGACGACGGCACCATCACCGCCGCCCTCAAGGCGCGCAAATCGCTATAGCCCCTTGTGGCCCTGAAAGCGCAGCATTAAGGTTTCAGCTTCATGCCCGACAGACGGGACAAGGGAATGCGCATGGGAACGATTGTCAGAATTGCCGATGTCCGAAAGACCTATGAGGGCGGGTTCGACGCGCTCAAGGGAATCAATATCGACATTCAGGAGGGCGAGGTTCTTGCCCTGCTCGGGCCAAATGGCGCCGGGAAAACCACGCTGATTTCCATCATTTGCGGCATCGCGCGCCTGACCTCCGGCAAGATCAAGGTTGGCGGGCATGACATCGTGACCGACGCGCGGGCGGCGCGCAAGATGATCGGCCTCGTGCCGCAGGAATTATATGTCGAGAATTTTGAGAAGGTCATCGACACGCTGAAATTCTCGCAAGGGCTGTTCGGACATAAAAACACACCGGGCTTTCTGGAAAAAATCCTCAAGGATCTGTCGCTTTGGGACAAGCGCAACGAGAAGGTGATGAACCTGTCCGGCGGGATGAAACGGCGATTGATGATCGCCAAGGCGCTGGCGCATGAGCCGCGCGTGTTGTTTCTCGATGAACCGACCGCCGGGGTGGATGTCGAGTTGCGCCGGGATATGTGGGAGGTGATGCGGCGGCTGAAGGAAAGCGGCGTCACCATCATCCTGACCACGCATTACATCGAAGAAGCAGAAGCGATGGCCGACCGGATCGGCGTGATTAACCACGGGGAGCTGTTGCTACTCGAAGAAACCAGCACGCTGATGCGGCGCATGGGGCACAAGAGCCTGACGCTGGAACTGGCGGAAGAGGTCACGCGCGTCCCCGACAGTCTCGCCGCGCGCGGGGTGCGCCGGGGCAGGAAGGCCAACGAGTTGATCTACGAATACGACGCCGCCGCCAACCAGACCGGCATCACCGACCTCTTGGCCGATCTGCGCGCCGCTGGGTTGCACATGACCGATCTCAACACGCATCAAAGCTCGCTGGAAGATATTTTCGTCAGCCTGGTCTCGGAGGAAAAACCATGAACTTCCGCGCGATCAAAGCCATTTATGTCTTTGAAATGTCTCGAACATTCCGCACCATCTGGCAAAGCATCGTCAGCCCGGTGCTGTCCACCTCGCTCTATTTCATCGTCTTCGGCGCGGCTATCGGCTCGCGGATGGACAGCGTTGAAGGCATCGACTACGCCGCCTTCATCGTGCCCGGTCTGATGATGATGACCGTGCTGATGCAATCGGTGTCCAACGGCGCGTTCGGTATCTATTTCCCGAAATTCATCGGCACCATGTATGAGCTGCTCTCCGCCCCGGTGGGCACCTTCGAGGTTGTCGTCGGCTATGTCGGCGCGGCGGCGTCGAAAGCGTTCCTCATTGGCATGATCATCTTCACCACCTCAAAACTTTTCGTCGATTTTGAAGTCGCACATCCGTTATGGATGCTGGCTTTCCTGATCATGACCTGCCTCAGCTTCGCCATGCTGGGCTTCATCATCGGTATCTGGGCCAGCAATTTCGAACAACTCAACCTCGTGCCGATGCTGGTAATCACACCGCTGGCCTTCCTCGGTGGTTCGTTTTACTCCATCACCATGCTGCCGGAATTCTGGCAGAAAGTGACCCTGTTCAACCCGGTGGTGTACCTGATTTCCGGCATGCGCTGGGCCTTCTTCGGGCATGAGGACGTGCCCGTCACCATCTCACTTCTGGCCATCAGCGCCTTTTTCGCCCTGTGCTGCGCCATTATCACGTGGATTTTCCGCACTGGCTGGAAGCTGCGCGTCTGACCGAACGGCAACAGGGGAAAACAAAGCACATCCGCACCTTGAGAAGCCCCGCGCGCATCTCTACATCACCGGCATGAAACGCTTTATTCCCTTTCTGAATGCCGCGCCGCGGGTCGCGGTTGTGCGGCTGAACGGCGCCATTGCGACCGGAACGACCGGGCGGCTTAACGATGCCGCCACGGCGAGCGCCATCGAGAAGGCCTTTCGCAAGGGCAAATTCGACGCGGTGGCGCTGACGATCAATTCCCCCGGCGGCAGTCCGGTGCAAAGCGCGCTGATCGCCGCGCGTATCCGGCGCCTTGCGGATGAACATAAAGTGCCGGTTTACGCCTTCGTGGAGGATGTTGCCGCTTCCGGGGGCTACTGGCTCGCCTGCGCGGCGGATCAGATTTACGCCGACCGAAGCTCTATTGTCGGTTCCATCGGGGTGATTTTCGCGGGCTTTGGTCTCGACAAGCTGATCGAGAAACACGGGGTTGAACGCCGGGTGCATACTTCGGGCGAAAGCAAGTCGCAGCTTGATCCATTCAAACCGGAAAACCCGGAGGACGTTGCCCGTATCAAGGCCATTGGCGGCGAGATTCACGAGGCTTTCATTGAGCATGTGAAGACCTCACGCGGGACGCGGCTTTCCGACGATCCGCGCCTGTTCACCGGCGAGTTCTGGACCGGGCAGAAGGCGGTCGAGCTGGGGCTGGTCGACGGGATCGGACACCTGATCCCCACGCTGAAGGCCAAATTCGGCGAGGAAACCAACTTCCGTGTCTTTGGGCCGAAACGCTCGATTTTCCAGCGCTTTGGCGCTTCCATTACCGGCGAACTGATGCAAAGCGTTGAAGAGCGCAGCCTTTGGGCGCGGTTCGGGTTGTGACGTGCTGATCAAGATTGTCTCCCTCTTCCTCGTCTTCATCGCGGTTCTGGCGATCTTCGGACGCCTGCGCTTTCCGCTGATCACAAAACGCAAGACGCATTGCGCAAAATGCGGTCGCCCGTTAGTAGGGCGCGGACCCTGCCCCTGCGGCGACCGAAACAACGAGAAGGGCTGACCCCGTGGATTTTCTCACTGCCTCCTTAGGTTTGGTGATCTTGCTGGTGGCGGGCGACAGTCTGGTGCGCGGGGCGGTGAACCTGTCGCTGCGCCTCGGCGTGCCCGCGCTGATCGTTGCGCTCACCATCGTCGCCTTCGGCACCTCCGCGCCGGAATTGCTGATCTCCATTGACGCAGTGTTGACCGATGTTCCCGGCCTTGCGCTAGGCAACGTCATCGGGTCCAACACCGCCAATGTGCTGCTCGTCCTCGGCGTGCCGGCGCTGCTCAAGGGGCTGGATACCTCCGGCTGCGACACCCGCAAAGACTACATCCAGATGATGATGGCCACCGTGTTGTTCATGGCACTGGCGGCTACCGGAGGGGTGTTTGGTTTCTGGCAGGGGGTAGCGCTTTTGGCCGCGCTGGGTCTTGTGCTGTCGGGCACCTTCCGCATCGCGCTGGCGCATCGGCGGCAAAATGCCGGGGCGGGCGCAGCGCTGGCCGAATGCGACGTGCCGATCGAAGAGGAAATCGAGGGCGCTGACCCGGATATGCCGTGGTGGAAAGTCATCCTGTTTCTCGCCATCGGTATGATTGGCCTGCCGCTCGGCGCTGACCTGCTGGTCGATGCCGCCACCAACATCGCCCACGCCTACAACGTCCCCGATGAAGTGATCGGCCTGACCCTCGTCGCGCTGGGCACCTCGCTGCCGGAACTGGCAACCACCGTCATGGCGGCGTTCCGCAATCAGGCAGACGTGGCGCTCGGCAATGTCATTGGCTCGAACCTTTTCAACCTGCTGGCCATTATCGGCGTTGCCAGCCTTGTTGGACCAATCCCGGTCGACCCGAAATTGCTGCGCATCGACATGTGGGTCATGCTGATATCGTCGCTGATCCTCGCCCCGTTCGTCTTCCGCCACTGGCGCATCGGGCGGCTCTGGGGCGCGGGTTTCTTCCTGCTCTATCTCGTTTATATCGTGTCGGTCGTCGCATGAGGGGCGCGGCGCTGATTACTGGCGCCGCTGACCGGCTGGGCCGTGCGATGGCGGTGTATCTCGCCGGGCGCGGCTTTGACGTCGCGGTGCATTACGCCAGCAACCGCAAAGGCGCCGAAGAAACCGCTGCCCGCTGTGCCAATCTGGGCGCGAAAACGGTGCTGCTGGAGGCCGATCTGCTGCGCGATTGCGACAGCTTGGTGCCCCGCGCCACCGATGCCCTCGGCTCCCTGACCCTGCTGATCAACAACGCTTCGATTTTCGAGTTCGACGACATCGCCAGCGCCACGCCGGAAAGCTGGGAGCGCCATATCGGGTCCAACCTGCGCGCCCCGCTGTTTCTGAGCCAAGCCTTCGCCGCGCAAGCCCCGAAGGCCACGCCAGACGCGGACGGCGAGCCGCGCGCCAACGCGCTGATCGTCAACATGGTCGACCAGCGGGTGCGCAAACTGACCCCCGCTTTCCTGACCTATACGCTGGCGAAATCCGGCCTCTGGACCCTGACGCAAACCACCGCGCAAGCCCTCGCGCCGCATATCCGCGTCAACGCCATCGGACCGGGACCAACCCTGCAAGGCGCGCGCCAGTCCAAGGCCCATTTCGACGCCCAACGCGCCGCCACCATCCTGAAGCGCGGCGCCAATCCGGGCGACATCACCGCCGCCCTTGGCTTCTTCCTCGACAGCCCCGCCGTGACCGGACAACTGATCGCGGTGGACGGCGGACAACACCTTGCCTGGCAAACCCCGGACATCTTAGGGCGCGAGTAATTCGGCTCCCCTCACGGCAACTTGTGCACCGGCACTGGCGATTTACCTTTTTCAACCGCAATAGTGCTGAAATTTCAGGGACTTACCAAATAGTCAGAAAATTTTCCTTTAATATCAATGCCCTGCGATACTGCCTAATTATTAGGCAGGTCATGAAATTGCCACAATAACAAGGCGCAGGCGCGTGCCGCGCAAAGCTATCCCCCGACTTATCCACAGATTCTGGGGGCATATTTCCGCTTGCAGAACCCGGCATAAGATTGCAGCAAGGCAAAAGAATCAGCACAATCGGATCATGAGCGACGAAACCACCAAACCGGGCAAGCGCGGCCATGCGCTGATCGCCGATTACCTGCGGCAGTTGGACCACTCGCCGGGGGTTTATCGTATGCTCAACGACAAGGGCGAGGTGCTGTATGTCGGCAAGGCGAAGAGCCTGAAAAACCGCGTGGCAAATTACGCCCGACCGACCGGCCACAGCGCCCGCATCGCCCGCATGATCGAACAGACCGCTTCGATGATGTTTCTGACCACGCGGACCGAAACCGAAGCGTTGCTGCTGGAACAAAACCTCATCAAACAGATGAAGCCGCGCTACAACGTGCTGCTGCGCGACGACAAGAGCTTCCCCTATATTTTCATCTCTTCCGAACATGATTTTCCCAAGCTGGAAAAACACCGCGGCGCGCGCAAACGCAAGGGGCGCTATTATGGTCCCTTCGCCAGCGGTGCGGCCGTGAACCAGACGCTGAACACGCTGCAAAAGGTCTTCCTGCTGCGCTCCTGTTCCGACCGGGAGGTCGCCGCCGGGGATCGCGCCTGTCTGAATTATTACATGAAGCGCTGCGCGGGGCCGTGTGGCGGCAAGATTTCCAAAGAGGATTATGCCGTGCTGGTCGACGAGGCCGATGCCTTTCTGCGCGGCAAGTCGTCCAAAGTGCAAGTGCAGCTCGCCGAACAGATGCAGGCCGCGTCCGATGCGATGGAATTCGAGAAGGCCGCCGTGTTGCGCGACCGCATTGAGGCGCTGACCCGCGTGCAACAGGTGCAGGGCGTCAATCCGCAATCGACCGAGGAGGCGGACGTGATCGCGCTGCATATGGAGGGGGGGCAGGCCTGTGTGCAGGTGTTCTTCATCCGCTCGGGGCAGAACTGGGGCAATGTCGACTTTTACCCCCGCGTCACGCCCGATCACGATCCCGGCGAGGTGTTACGCGCCTTTGTCGGTCAGTTTTACGACACCAAGGAACCGCCCCGGCTGATCCTGACTTCCAATCCGCTCGCCGAACATGATCTGATGCAGGAGGCGTTGAGCGAAAAGGCGGGGCACAAAGTGTCGATCACCGTGCCGCTGCGGGGCGAAAAATCCGAGCTGATGGCCAATGCGCAGCGCAACGCCCGCGAGAGCCTTGGGCGCAAGATGAGCGAAACGGCGACGCAGAAAAAGCTGCTGGAAGGGCTGGCGGAGGCATTTGACTTGCCCGCCGCGCCGGAGCGGATCGAAGTCTATGACAACAGCCACATTCAGGGGGCTTTTGCGGTTGGCGCGATGATCGTCGCCGGGCCGGAAGGCTATATGAAAAGCCAATATCGCAAGTTCAACATCAAGGGCGAAGACCTGACGCCGGGCGACGATTTCGGCATGATGAAAGAGGTGCTGACCCGGCGGTTCAAGCGGCTGAAAAAGGAAGACCCGGACCGCACGCGCGGACATTGGCCCGACCTTCTGCTGATCGACGGCGGCGCGGGGCAGGTTTCCGCCGTGCGTGAGATCATGCAGGAAATGGGGGTCGAAGACATCGCTATGGTCGGCGTGGCCAAGGGGGTGGACCGTGACCACGGCAAAGAGGAGTTTCACCGCACCGGCAAACGCCCCTTTGCGCTCAACCGCAACGATCCGGTGCTGTATTTCATCCAGCGCCTGCGCGACGAGGCGCACCGCTTCGCCATCGGCACCCACCGCGCCAAGCGCGCCAAGTCAATCACCGCCACCCCGCTTGACGATGTGCCCGGTGTAGGTGCCGCCCGCAAACGTGCCCTGCTGGCGCATTTCGGGTCGGCCAAGGCAGTCACCAATGCGGGGCTGGAAGACCTGAAAGCGGTTCCGGGCATCTCTGCCGCGCTGGCGGAAAAAATTCACGATCATTTCCGGCCCGGTTAATCTTCCCCCCCGGCGCCAAAAAGGGTAAGTCTCGAACATGCGCTGGACCTTACCAAATATCCTCACCATCGCCCGGCTTCTCGCCGTGCCGCTTTTGCCAATCATGTTCCTGTTCTTCGCCCGCCCCTGGGCGGATTGGTATGCGCTGGTCCTCTTCGTCATCGCGGCCATCACCGATTACCTCGACGGCTACCTCGCCCGCGCATGGAAGCTCGAAAGCCTGTTCGGCGCGGCGATGGACCCGATTGCGGACAAGGCGCTGGTGCTGACCGCCCTTCTGGTGATCAATGGCTATGCCGGCCTGACTCCGTGGATCATGCTGCCCTCCGCTTTCATCATGTATCGCGAGATTTTCGTGTCCGGTCTGCGCGAAAGCCTCGGCGATCAGGCGCGCTCGCTGAAAGTCACCAACCTCGCCAAATGGAAGACCACCGCGCAGATGGTTGCCATCATTCTGCTCTTCGCCTTCTCGATCTTCGAACATCACGTCGTCAAGATCACGCAGAGCTTCGACGAAGCCACCATCATTGCCATGATGAACGGCACGCTGCCGGATACACACGGGCTCTGGTGGCTGAATACCGGCATGGTCTGGTCATCCAACGGGGGCATTATCCTGCTGTGGGTCGCGGGGATTTTGACGCTCGTTACCGGCTGGGATTATTTCAACAAGGCTTGGCCATTCCTGCGGGAGAAAAACCATGATTGACGTGTTATATTTCGCCTGGCTGCGCGAACGGATCGGCGAGGGGCGCGAGGCGGTGGATACCAAGGCCGCGACGGTGGCGGAACTGGTCGAGGAATTGAAAGCGCGCGAGGAGCGCTACGCGCTGGCCTTCGCCGATCTTTCCGCGATTCGCGTTGCGGTCGATCAGGAACTCACCGAGCTGGACGCACCGCTCGCCGGGGCACGCGAAGTGGCGTTTTTCCCGCCGATGACGGGCGGCTAAGATGACGGTTCGACTGCAATCCGCCCCGTTCAATCCCGGCGAACTGCTAGACGGGTTCGGCGCGGGCGACAATGTTGGCGCTGTCGTGTCCTTTACCGGCAAGGTGCGCGCCGATGATGCCCTGACGCGCATGGAAATCGAGCATTATCCGGGCATGACGGGAAAAGCGCTGGAACAGATCGAAGCCGATGCCCGCGCGCGTTGGCCCCTGAGCGATGTGCTGATCCTGCACCGTTACGGCCCCATGCGCCCCGGCGAAAACATCATGATGGTCGCCACGGCCTCACGCCACCGCGTCGCCGCCTTTGAAGCGGCCGAGTTCCTGATGGATTTCCTCAAATCCCGCGCCCCGTTCTGGAAAAAGGAGTTCGGCCCGGACGGCGCGGCTTGGGTCGCGGCGAAGGATGCAGACGAAGACGCCCTGACGCGCTGGTGAATTAGGGCGTAGACCCATAATCCCTGCACCACTGGCGCTAAACCCGCGAAAGATCAGCGGTTTGGCGCGCGCAGGACATAGTGGGTCTATTTCCAAGCGCGT